>Ga0105104_10000365_pt1 | contig 34575 bp, 17 predicted proteins | sample PPLLaktember2015_3_FD_87034 | JGI IMG/M metagenome (GOLD analysis project Ga0105104, IMG submission 87034) | Freshwater sediment microbial communities from Prairie Pothole Lake near Jamestown, North Dakota, USA - PPLs Lake P7 Core (6) Depth... | ecosystem: Environmental > Aquatic > Freshwater >... | reverse complement strand
GTCACGCTTTACATGGTATTGATCGGGCTATATACCATATTATTATCCAAACTGGGCGGGCAAGAAGATATCGTAATCGGTACACCGGTGGGAGGAAGGGAGCACCGGGATGTAGAACGAATGATCGGGATGTTTGTCAATACATTGGCTATAAGGCATTGGCCTTCGGGGAAAAAGAGTATCGCGGAGTACCTAGGAGAAGTGAAACGGCTGACTTTAGACGATTTCGAGAACCAGGACTACCCGTTTGAAGAACTGGTCGAATTATTGTCGGTTCCTCGCGATCTGAGTCGAAATCCGTTATTTGATGTGATGTTGGTTTTCCAGGATTTTGGGGACAGGGTGACACAGATAGAAATACCCGGTTTAAAATTAACGCCATATGATTATGAAAGCAGGAGGGTCCAGTTTGATTTAACGCTTCAAGCGGAGGAAAACAAAGGGAAGCTGGATTTCTTATTCCGGTACAGTACCGGTTTATTCAGTGAAAAAACCGCCCGGCGATTTTCAAGATATTTAGGGCGGATCGTATCGGGAATTTTAAAAAATACTGGGGGATCGATATCCGGGATAGAAATCATATCGGACCAGGAGAAAGAAGAGATTTTGAATGTTTTTAACGGCACGGATCATGAATTCGAGGAATCAAGGCCGGTTTACGATATATTTGACAGGCTGGCGGAGAGGATGCCGGATGCGACCGGTTTAGTCGGTACGGATACCGATAATGAATATGTCAGTTATAAAGCAATCAAAGAGTTATCGGACAGGATTGCATTCGAGTTAAGAGAAAAGGGCGTGAATGCGGATGTCATTGTGGGTTTAATGGCACCGCGCAGCATAGAAATGGTAATCGGGGTACTGGGGATTTTAAAAGCAGGCGGTATCTATCTACCGATAGACCCGGGTTACCCGGACGAACGGGTTGAATATATTTTAAAGGACAGCCATGCACGGTTATTAGTAAAGAGTAGTTCCGCAAAATTCGAGGGAACTTTCATCGATGCTCTTGAACTGACAGGTTTGATGTTTTTGTCGGAAGCTTCTTTAAGGGTTGGCAACAGGATAAAAACAGGCTCGGAGGGGTATGCTGCAAATCCGCGGGATGGAGCTTATGTAATCTATACTTCCGGGTCTACGGGCAAACCGAAAGGGGTATTGGTGGAACACGGCGGGTTGGTGAATATTCTCCGGGATTTAGAGAGAAAGTACCCGCTGGGAGAGAAAGACAGTTATCTATTTAAGACTTCAATGGTGTTCGATGTATCGATGACGGAATTATTCGGGTGGTTTATGGGAGGAGGAGGCCGGTTAATTGTTTTAGAAAATGGGGGTGAGAAAGATTCCGGCCGTATGATCGATATGATCGGGCGTCACGTTGTGTCGCACATCAACTTTGTACCGTCGATGTTCAATGTGTTCGTTCAAAGTTTAACGGCGGAGAATATCCCGGTTATAAAGAGATTAAAATACATATTCCTGGCAGGGGAAGCAGTCCAGGGAGAAGTACTGGAAACATTCAAAGAGTTGGGAACTGGAGTTACTGTTGAAAACCTTTATGGACCGACGGAAGGAACGGTATATGCGAGCGGTTACCCGCTCTCGGAGTGGAAAAAGGGATTGCCTGTACCCATCGGTAAGCCTTTAGGAAATATCAAACTATATATATTAGACCGGGACAATCATCTTCAGCCGGTAGGAATAGTAGGAGAATTGATGATCGGGGGAGCCGGGGTGGCACGCGGATATTTGAATAACCCCGAAATGTCGGCAGAAAGATTTTTGGCCCACGAATTACACGAATTAAACGAATTTAATAAATTTAAATTTGTAAAGACGTTGCGCGCAACGTCTCTACATTTCCAATCATCAATTCAAAAAAAGGACAGGCAAGGAAATTTCCAATACCAACGGAGCCAGACCATCCCACGAGAGGTGCAAGATATCACGGCACTGCAAACGCCCCCCCACGCAGTGGGGTACAAAACCGGCGATTTAGCTCGATGGTTGGAAGATGGCAATATCGAATTCCTGGGTCGAAAAGACCACCAGGTAAAAATCAGGGGCTTCCGGATCGAACTGGGGGAAATCGAGAGCCGTTTGTTAATGTATCCCCAAATTTCAGACGCTGTAGTGCAGGTTCGAGGGGATACTTCGGAAAATAAACTAATCGCGGCGTATTATGTATCCAGGGGAGAAATATTACTGGACGATTTAAGAAATCATATGTCGCGGGTTTTACCTTATTATATGATCCCCTCGGCGTTTATCGAGCTTCAAGAAATGCCGTTAACTGCAACGGGAAAAATCGACCGCCGCTTTTTACCGGATCCGGGGAAATATACTGATGGGAAAGAAATTATACCGGCAAGAAATGAAATTGAACGGGAATTGGTGGAAATATGGGAAAAAGAATTGAATAAATCTCCCATTAGCATCGATGATAACTTTTTTAATATAGGTGGGCACTCCTTAAAAGCAATCGCTGTTGTAAATAATATTCACCAGGTGTTCGGTGTAAAAATTTCTATCCGGGAATTATTTCAGTTCAAAACTGTTTCCGAATTGGCTCGATTTATCCGGGAATCCGAGGTCACCGGCTTCGAAGACATAGAAAAAATACAGGAAGCCCCCTACTACGAAATGTCGTATTCCCAGAAGCGTTTATGGTATCTTCATCAATTGGAACCCAACAATCCTGTATTTAATATGCCTATAATAATAAGGTTGCTGGAACGGGTTGATCAAGAAATCGTATCGATGGTTTTAAACCGGGTGATAGAGAGACATGAAAGCTTTCGAACCACGTTTAAGGTCGTAGGAAAAGAAGCCGTGCAGGTGATAGCGCCGGTGGATTCGCAGCCGGGAACAAAATGTGAAATTCTCGATTTTACTGCATTGGATCACCAGGAGAAGGAAAAGATTCGTGTCGAATTGATGAAAGAGGAATCGACTCATTTTTTCAATCTTGAAGAAGGACCGCTGTTTAAAGCAAAATTGGTGAAATGGGCGGAAGAGGAGTTTGATCTTATAATCAATATGCACCATATTATTACCGACGGCTGGTCTATAGAAGTATTGGGGAGAGAGTTCACATTATTGTATGAAGCTTATAAAAAGAAGATGCCGTGGGATACAGGCTCTTTAAAAATTCAATACAAAGATTATGCGGCATGGCAAAACAGGTTGCTGGGGGACCCCACAAAGCTCGGCAAAGCAAAAGAATTTTGGAAGCAATACCTTGATTTAAATGATCCATTACCGGGGTTAAACCTCCCGTATGATTTTTCCCCTGGCGCGCAATATAGTAAAAGGAGTTCGGCTTTTTATCATTTCATCGATGAATCCACTGCAGAAGGTTTACGCGAACTCGCCCGGAGGCAAGGAGGGAGCTTGTTTATGGTGCTTTTAGCCGGTTTTTATTTACTGTTGCAGCATATCACAGGCCAGGAAGATATCGTAATCGCAATACCGGCCGCAGCCCGCCAGCATTGGAGGTTGAAAGACATGGTGGGGATGTTCGTCAACACATTGGTTTTGCGTCAAAAAACAAGCAGGGACGATACTTTTACTAATTTTTTCCAGGCTGTCCGGGTTAATACGTTTAAAGCATTGGAATACCAGGATTACCCGATGGAGCTGATTTTTAACGAGCTGAAAATGAAATACCCGGAGGTTAACGTATTTTTTAATATGCTCAATTTAGGAGCAGACCGGCAAAAGAAAATTGAAGCTGAAAGCAGGGATTATCATATCGATGAAGTGCAAAGTACTAAATTTCCTATTTTGTGTTATATTAAAGAATATCAAAACAGTATAGAGGTCGCTTGCCATTATTTTAAATCATTATTTAGTCCTGCTACCATCGAAACCGTCATGAAGCTGTATTCTCATATTCTTGAAAATATAGCGAAAGACCCCGATAAAAAAACCTGGGAATACACCCAGGAAAAGAAAAAAAGGAAAATTTTTTAACAGTGGAGGAATTCCATGGGAATGAACTTTAAAATTACCGAGTCGCAGCGTTTATTATCAAAGACCAATGAAGCTTTCTTAGAATTTGTGGAGAAAAACCCCGGCTGCCTGGACCGTTCTAATTTTAACCTGTTGGAGCTCAACGACAAATTATTTACGCTCCAGCCCTGGCCGACATATATCGATCGAAAAACGAAAGAGATGTTCAGGGACGCGGTAGAAGGTTTATTTTCTTTGATTTTATCCGTACCCGGGCGATTTTTTAATTACAGCGCCCGGGAGATGAGCGAATACTACGGAGTCCCGGAAGACATACTGGATTACCAGGTGAAAGGATTTACAGATGAGCATATCGGCGATTTAGTCGGTAGGGGGGATTTTTTATATTCTTCCCAGGGCTTGAAGTGCCTGGAATATAATGTAACCGCTAATTTGGGCGGTTGGCAGATCCCCATCTGGGAATCCTTCTATTTGAAAACTCCTTTGATCGACAAATTTTTAAAAGAGCACGGAGTCGAGCTAAAGAACGAAGATTTGCATAAAAGTTTTTTTAATCATATAATAGATCGGATATATAAGAAAAACCCGGATACCGACGAGATGAATATCATTTTTATAGCGAGTCGTGCAAACCCTGAAAAAGCAGGCATGATGGATACATACTTCCGTGAACTCTATTCCCGGATATTAAAAGAGAGAGACGAGAAGCTTAAAGGGATTCTCGTGATATGCGATTATAACCACCTGGATTACATCGATGACCGGGTCTTTTTCAAAGGGCATAGAATACATGCGGCGGTTGAGCTTTATTCGGGATTCGTCGCCCATGAAATGGTCAAAGCCTCCAGGAAGGGCAATATTGTGTTAATTAATGGGCCGGTTGTCGATTTTATGTCCAATAAGTTGAACCTGGCATTGTTATCCGACAGCGAGAATTCAGCGTTATTTACAAAAGACGAACTGGATACTATTTCGAAATATATCCCCTGGACCCGGAAAGTCATTCCTGGGAAAACAACATACCGGGGTGAAAAAATCGAAGACATGGCAACTCTTTTGAAAACCCGCAAGGATGATTTTGTAATAAAACCCTCGATGGGGTACGGCGGTACCGATATATGTATTGGGAAAAAAACCGAGCAGCAGCAATGGGAAGAAAAAGTAAATACAGCTTTGCCTAAAAAAAATTGGGTAGTCCAGGAGTATATCGAGCCAGGCACAGGTGTTTACCAGGTGGGAGAGCAAGGGGCCGACATACATGATATGGTCTGGGGGTTTTTTGTTTTTGGTAAACAGCATGCAGGTTCCTGGCTCAGGGTGATGCCCCGAAGCATTAGTAATAAAGGGGTTATCAACTGTCACCAGGGAGCAACCGTGAGTATTATTTTTGAAGTAGAAGAAAAGAAACAATGATTGAAAAGAGGAAATGACTATGATAATAGAACGATTTCAAGCGCAAGTCCAGGCAGCGCCCCACGAAACTGCGGTTAAATTCGGCGATGACCGGGTCACATACGATGAGCTCAATAACCTGTCCAACCGGGTGGCACGGGCAATCCTGCATCAAATAATGGGTAAAGAAAGCCCGGGTGAAGCCGGTGCTCCCCGTGTCGCATTATTGTTTGAGCACAGCATCGATATGATCGTCGGGGTACTCGGCACATTGAAGGCCGGCTGCGCATATGTCCCACTGGATACAGCTTACCCGCCAAGTCGATTGGAGTATATGCTCGGCGATTCCGGGTCATCCTTGATATTAACCAATGAAAAAAATCTTCCTTTTGCCTGGGGCCTCCTCAGGGAAAGCAACCTGGATATTTATATTATTAACATCGATTCTATCGGTGAGGGATCATACTCCGTTGAAAATGCGGAACGAGATGCCTCGCCGGATAAACTGGCTTATATTCTTTATACTTCCGGCTCAACAGGCCAACCGAAAGGAGTGGCGCAAACACACCGGAATGTTTTATATTATACACGAAATTGGATCCAACGATTTTCCATTACAGGAAAAGATCGCATGACGTTTTTTTCTGCTTTCAGCCATGATGGAGCTGTGCAGGATATTTTGGGGGCCTTGCTCAGCGGGGCCTGTCTATATCCTTATTCCCTTAAAGCCGAAACCGAAGCAGACCTCTATCGCTTATTAAAAGAAGAAAAAATAACGATATGGCATTCTGTACCGACGTTATTTCGATATTTTACCGGGACTCTTACATTGAAAGATTATTTTCCCGGTATTCGATGGGTTTTATTGGGAGGAGAACCACTGAGAGAACAGGACCTGGTACTCCATAAAACCTATTTTCCAAAATCGGTTTTAGCCAATGTTTATGGCCAGACCGAATCGTCCGTCAGCAGTATATGCTCGCTTTTACCCGGGGCCTCATTCGATGAATTAACCCTGGGCGACCCCCTGGATGAAACAAAGATCATCATAGTCGGAGAAGAAGGCGAAATCATCGAAAATATCGGCGTCGGTGAGATCGTGGTTGTCGGCGACTATTTATCGCCGGGTTATTGGAAAGACGATACAAAAAGTTCCCGGGTGTTTATTCGTAATGATGAGTTGGGATATCTTTACCGAACGGGAGACCTGGGACGACTGACCGCCCAGGGTAAAATCAAAATCCTGGGAAGAAAAGATTTTCAAGTCAAAATCCGCGGATTCCGGGTCGAATTGGGTGAGATCGAGACTCAAATGCTTCAAGTGAGCAGTATAAAAGAAGCGGTCGTCGTGGTCAAGCAGGATGCGGAGGATAATAATTACTTGTGCGCCTATTTTGTTTCTGAAAAAAAGGTTGAAATCGCCCAAATCCGGGATTTCCTGGCCACTAAGGTCCCGGGTTACATGATTCCATTATATTGGACACAGGTAGATGAGATGCCGCTAACCCCGAGCGGGAAAATCGACAAAAAAGCACTGCCAGAACCCCAGGATATAACAGTCGAACATGTATTCGTACCTCCCCGGGATGAAATCGAAAAAGAACTGGTGAACATCTGGTCGAGCAACCTGGGGATCGATTCGACTCAAATCGGCATCGACGATAATTTTTTTCAACTGGGAGGCCATTCGATTAAAGCAGCCATAATCGGCTCGGAAATCGGGTCTGTATTCGGGGTAAAAATGCCCCTGGGAGAGTTGTTGAAAATTATGACAATCCGGGAATTAGCCGCATATATTCGAAAAGAAAAGGATCTGCCGATGGAGGCCTGCCTGCCGTTAGAGCCGGTGGAAGAGAGAGAATATTACCCGGTTTCATCCGCTCAAATCAGGATGTATCTCCAGCATCAAAAAAATCCCGCCAATACGAATTATAATATAACTACTTTTTATGCGATCGATGGGGATGTCGATGTCAGCCTGTTAGAGAACGTACTATCCGGGTTGTGCTCGCAGCATGAAGCATTGAGAACTTCCTTTATGGAACACAACGGAGAAATTATTCAAAAAATTGAAAAGGAAGTAAAGCTTAAATTGAATTACAAAAGAAGTTCCGAGGAAGATTTCAAAAAAGATATATCGAAATTCTTACTCCCCTTCGATTTAAGGGAAGCCCCCCTGATGCATGCTTACCTTTTCGAAGTTTCGGAAAAAAATTTCATCCTGTTTTTTAATATTCACCATATTATTTCAGACGGGACATCCATAGAAATTTTAGTAAAAGATTTATCGGAATTATACAGGGGCATGGCACTCAGCCCTTTAAATCTCCAATACAAAGACCACGTGATGTGGCAAGCAAAGCAGCTAAACGCCCATCAAATGCAGGTCCAGGAGAAATATTGGGTTCAAATTCTTAAGGATTATACATATACCCAGCTCCCGGCCGATAATTACGATCGATATACAAAAATAGAAGGAAAAAGAAAAAGCCTGACCATCGATAAAAAAATAATAGAAGAAATAGACAAGTTCTGTGCTCACCATGAAATTTCGCGTTTCGTTTTCTTTCAAACGGTTTTTTACATTCTCCTGTATCATGAGACCGGCCAAACAGATATCCTGGTGGGTATTCCTGTTTCCAACCGTGAACATCCCGATTTAAAAAAAGTGATGGGAATCTTCCTGAACCTGATCCCCCTGCGGTTCACTGTCGATCCGTCAAAAAGTTTTATCTCCCTTGTAAAAGAAAATAAACGAAATTTTCTTGAAGGGCTGAATAACCAATATTACCCGTATGAGTTGTTAAACCTCCGGCTGCGGTCGGAAAGACAAACGGATCACGCCGATTTTTTTTCTATATTATACAATTATCTACCGGCGGGAGATAAATCGGAGCTTCAAATACCCGGCTTAAAAATATCGCATTATTTGCCCACCGATACATTTAGCCCGCGGTACGATATGACGATGTATGTAAAAGACCTCCCGGGTACATTAACGTTAATCCTGGAATACAAAAGCAATCTATATTTCGAATCCACCATTATTAACCTGTTAAAAGAGTATTTCGCTTTAGTCGAGGTTTTTAGAAAGGAAGATAATGCCGATGTGGCGATCGATGCACTAAATCCCTGGAGTAGTAATAGTGAAGCAGGCGGATTCGAAGGGGATTATGCCGATTTTTTCGACAAAGAAGAATTGAATTGATACCATCATGAATATAGACCATATTACCGATCAAATCGCCGAGCATGCACGGGTAACCCCGAACAAGACGGCTGTAAAGCACCGGGATCGCACGCTGTCTTATGCCGGGTTAATGGGAAGAGTGAACCGTATTGCTGCCCAACTGCACGGCCGCTTCGAGGGAAACACGAATTACAATCCCTGTATCACTCTACTATTGGATCGCTCCATCGAGTTAATCCAATCGATTCTCGGGGTTCTTCACTGCGGGCTCGTTTTTGTCCCCATCAATCCCGCATTCCCCGAAAACAGGATTCGCCTGTTGATCCAAGAGACCGGTACACAGGCGGTGATTACATCGAAAGAGTATTACCCGGTATTGAAACGGGTAATGGAAGATACTCAAATCCCGGATGTGGTGATTGTCGACAATGATGAGACGGATCTCCCGGGACCTAAAAACATGGAAAGCGTATATGACGATCCGTGTTATATTTATTTTACATCGGGTTCCACCGGGACCCCACGGGGTATCCTGGGCAGCCACCGGGGTTTATTGCATTTTATTCGGTGGGAAATCGAAGAATTCGGCATCACGGCCGATTTTAATATCAGCCAAATGACCAATCCCTCTTTTGATCCTTTTTTAAGGGATATCCTGGTACCGTTAGTCGCAGGTGGAACATGTTGTATCCCCGATCAAAACACGATTTTGGATCCATCCCTGCTGGTTCGGTGGATCGATGAAGAAAAAATAACGTTGATCCATATGGTCCCTTCATTGTTTAAAGCACTTTCCCTCGAAGTATCCGATGCCGGCGACCTCGCTTCCTTGAAATACATTTTACTGGCCGGCGAATTGTTGAGAGGAAACGACATCCGGCGATTTGCCGCTGTTTTTGGAAATAGGGTCCAATTGGTAAATCTTTACGGTCCAACGGAAACTACCCTGGCCAAGATGTTTTATAGGATACAAGCCGGCGATGAAAATAAAACGGTTATCCCGGTGGGCAAACCCATCAAAGGGGCCCAGGTCACAGTATACGACCATTTAACTCAACGCATGTGCCGGGTAGGCAAACAGGGCGAAGTTTTCATTCGAACCCCCTTCCGGTCTTACGGTTATATCAATGATATCTCTTTAAATAGCGACGCATTTTTCGTGAACCCGGCCACCCAAAATACCCAGGATTTAATATATAAGACCGGCGACCTCGGGCGATTACTCCCGGACGGCAATATCGAGCTGAACGGACGAATCGGTTTTCAAGTGAAAATAAGGGGCTTTCGTGTCGAACCGGGTGAAATAGAAAGTGTTTTATTGAAAATCGAGGATATCCGTGAAGCAGTGGTTGTTCCCCGGGAGGATACCTCGAAAGGGAATACCCTGTGCGCCTTTTTTGTCCCATCCTCTCCCGATACTTTCCGGTTAAACGCTGCTAAAGTCTCCGAATGGCAAAATTTTGTAAAAAAATACTTACCCGATTATATGATTCCTTCCTTTTTTATCCCAGTACCGGAAATCCCGTTGAATATCAATGGAAAAACAGACCGTGAAGCTCTCGGCCGATATCCTATCCCGGTTCTGACCGACAGTGGATTTAAACCGCCGGCGGATGAAAAAGAAGAAAAATTGGCGGCGATTTGGTCCGAAATCATGGGTATAGATATAAAAGGCATCGGTTCCGATTCGAATTTTTTCTCGCTGGGGGGCCACTCCTTGACAGCCATCGACCTGGTGTCGAAAATTCACAAGGTTTTCGATATTAAAGTTCCCCTCACAGAGATTTTTAAACTCCAGACCCTTTGCAGCATTGCACAGTTATTACGAACAGGAAATGCAGCAGCTCCATTCTTGTCCATTGAAAAAACGGAAAAGAAAGAATACTATGAACTATCTTCAGCCCAAAAACGGCATTTCTTTATGCAGCAGTTGGACTTAAAAAGCACGGCTTATAATATGTTTAAAGTATTCACGCTCAAGGGGCCGGTAGATCGACACCGCCTGGATCAGGCATTTTACCGATTAATCGAGAGGCATGAAAGTTTAAGAACATCATTTCATATTGTGAATCGGAAGCCTGTTCAAATCATTCATGATCGAGTGGATTTTGTTTTGGAATATAATGACGGTCCCGGGAAGGATGTGAATCCGATGGATTTGATCCGGCCTTTCGATTTAAGCCGTGCACCGCTGATGAGAGTCACGTTAATACATGTCGAGGATGAAATCCATATTCTCGTGGTGGATCTTCATCATATTATTACCGATGCTTATTCCAGTATTCAATTAATCGGCGATTTCGGGGCGATTTACAACGGTGAAGAGCCTCCTCCACTGCCTTTGCAATACAAGGATTTTTCGGAGTGGCAAAACCGCTTTTTGGAGTCGGAGGATTTAAGAGTCCAGGAGAGTTTTTGGATAACCCGGATGAGTGGGAAATTACCGCTGTTAAATTTACCCTCCGATTTCAGCCGCGGATCTATTAAATCCACTGCCGGTGCAACACTATACTTCTCCGTGAGCCCTGAACTGAATGAAAAACTGCATGCCCTGGCCTCCGGAAAAGGGGTTACGATGTTTATGCTTTTAATAGCGGCCTACTTTGTTGTTTTGCATAAATACTCCTCCCAGGAAGATATAATCATCGGGACACCGATTACCGGGCGCAGCCACAACGACTTAAAACACCTGGTGGGTATGCTGGTCAATATGCTCCCGATCCGGGGAAATCCCAGGGGGACAAAACCCTTTTCCACTTTTCTTAATGAGATTAAAGAAACCTCCATCGGCTGCTTTCAAAACCAGGATTACCCGTTCGACCGCATGGTCAATCAATTAGGGGTTCAGCGTGATGCCGGCAGGAATCCCCTTTTTGACGTGGTATTTGAATTGCTGGCGGTGAATAAAAAACAAGGCGAGGTGCAGGCGGAAAAAGAGAAAAATACGGCATTGCAGGTATTGCCGTACCGATTGAGCGAACGGTTATCTCCCTTTGACCTGATTTTATTTGCTTTTGTGGCGGAAGATGCCATAAACTTGAATTTAACATATGTCACACGGCTTTTTAAAGAATCCACTGTACGAAAATTAACAGAACATTATATCGAAGTGCTGGAACAGATCGCGCGAAATGGCGATGTCCCGCTGTCGGAGATCGCTTTAACGGATCGATCCCTGGTTTCTGCATCGGAGGTATTCAGCGATGAACAAAGTTCGTTTGATTTTTGATGAGGATAAAACAGATGAATCCCGATAAATTAGAAAAACCGAGTATTTTATTATTATTGATGCCGTTTTGGACTCCACTGATGCCCCCGCACGGGATATGCTTAATCAAGGGGTTTCTCCAGGAACATGGTTATAAAGTAAAAACGATCGATGCCAACCTTGAAAAGGGTTTTAAAAAAATTTATGACCGCTATTTTCATACATTAAAAACAATGATCCCGGAGGATAAAAGAGGAAATCTCTATAATATCGGGAATGATGTCTGGCGTGAGCACATGATGGCGCATTTAAACCGAACGGATGAAGACCGCTATATCGAGCTGGTTCAAATATTGGTTTACAAAATTTTTTTTCATCCTGTTTCCACCGCACAGGCAGTGGAATTAAAAAATCACCTCGTAGAGTTTTTTGCGTTATTAAACGATTATTTGATTAAGCTGCTAAATGAAGAAAAACCCGGTTTGCTGGGCATATCGGTATACCGGGATACCTTGCCTACCTCTTTATTCGCCTTTAAATTGGCGCGAGAGCTGTTTCCTTCTATCCGGACGGTGATGGGCGGCGGAATTTTCACAATTCAATTGCCCCTCGGTTCTCCCAATTTCGAATTATTCCTGGAAGTGACCCAACCGTATATCGATAAAATTATCGTAGGAGACGGGGCACGCATTTTATTGGATTACCTCGACGGTAAGTTACCGGGAAATAAACGGGTTTATACCAAAGAGGATATCAAAAGCGGAGCTGTCTCGTTTTACCCTGCCGAAACCTTCGATTTTTCGGATTTTGATTTAAAAAAATACAATTACCACGGAGCACAAGCCTCACGGAGCTGCCCAAACCGCTGCAGCTTCTGCAATGTGGCCTCTTTTTACGGTCAATATATGGAAAAGGATCCCGCACTCACAGTCCGGGAAATGATCCGGATGTACCAAAAATACCACGTTCGACTTTTTTATATGTTGGATTCACTGTTGAACTGTGTAATAGATGGACTTTCGGAAGAATTCATTAAAACAGATTACTCATTGTATTTTGATGGGTATTTCCGGGTTGATTCCAATTGTACCCAGGAGAGAGCTTTAAAGTGGCGCCGGGGAGGATTTTATCGCGCTCGCATGGGAATCGAATCCGGCTCGCAAAAAATCCTCGATTTGATGGATAAATGCATCACTGTCGAGCAGATTAAACAAAATATCATAAACCTGGCTTCCGCCGGGATCAAAACAACCGCCTACATTGTAATCGGACACCCCGAAGAGACCGAAGACGACTTCATGCAAACCCTGGCATTGATGGAAGAACTAAGAGACTATATCTGGGAAGCCGAATGCAACCCCTTTACATATATCTATTCCGGCCAGGGAAAATCCGATGAGTGGTCCGAGAAACGCATCCTGCTGTACCCCGAATGGGCAAAAGAAATGTTGATTACCCAGACCTGGATCGTCAACACCACTCCGTCGCGGGAAGAATTATACAGCCGGGTGGCCCGCTTTGTCGATTTTTGCAATCGCCTCGGCATTTCCACACCCTGGACCTTGAAAGATGTGAATAAATCCGATGCCCGATGGAAAAAACTTCACAAAAACGCTGTCCCATCCGTATTGGAACTCATCGATAAAGACCTTCCCATCGATGAATGCAAACGTGTCCAGCCCGTTTTCCAGGCAAAAGACACTTTAAATGAAAACACAGAGTTCGATTTTTAAGAATACAACTTACTAATGGAGTTCAACATGGAATTAAATTTATCTCCGGTTTCGAATGAGAAAGAGTATTGGTTAAACCGGTTGGCGGCTCCCCTGCCTAAAACCGAATTCCCTTTTTATATCGCACATCCGGCCAAAGAAAAAATCGCCATCGATACCCGGACTATCGAATGGGATGTCGATGGGAATTTATTTTCTTCTATAAATGCACTGAGCAAAGATTCCGATGTCAGGCTGTATATGATCCTCACGGCTAGCCTGGTAACCCTACTGTATAAATACTCCGGCTCCGACGATATTGTTTTGGGTGCTCCCATCTATAAACAGGAAATCGAAGGGGATTTCGTTAATACTATACTCGTACTGCGCAACCGAATCGATCATAACATGACCTTTAAAGAACTCTTACTCCAGGTCCGGGAATCGATCCTCGAAGCAACGAAAAATCAAAACGTTTCGATGGAATCTCTAATGGAAGAACTGGGAATCCCTTTTTTCAAAGACAGCCTCTTCCCGTTATTCTCCACTGCAATTCTTGTTGAAAATATCCACCTCCGGGAATATTTACAGCACATAAATATCGATACTCTTTTTTCTTTTTCCAAAGAATCTGCCTGCCTGGAAGGAAAAATCGAGTATAATGCGTCCAGGTATGAACCTTCCTATATGGAAAAGATCGTTACCCACTTTAACTTCCTCCTGTCCCGGCTGCTTTCGAATGTCGATTCCCCCATCGGAGATGCCGAGGTCCTTTCGGAGGACGAGAAAAAACAAATATTGGAAGACTTCAACAATACACAACGGGATATGCCGATCGACCGGACCATACATTCGGCACTAAAAACCCAGGTTGAAAAAAATCCCGGGAAAGCTGCAGTTAAAATCGAGAATAATTGCTTAACCTACAAGGATTTGGATGAAAAATCCGACAGCATTGCCCGGGAATTATGCTTAAAAGGAGTCATTCCCGGAAGTATCGTCGGTATCGTTCTTGAAAATTCCCTCGCCATGGCGGCAGCAATATTCGGCGTATTAAAAGCCGGGTGCGCCTATCTCCCCATCGACCCCAATTATCCGCCGGATAGGCGACAATATATGCTGGAAGACAGCCGTGCTTCTGCTGTCATCACTAAATCCGACTTTTCATCGATTCTATCGTTTTTTTCGAAAGTAATGATTAATATACCCGACAACCTCGAATTCGACAACTCCACTCACGATTCGTCCATTCCCGCTTATAATGAAAGCCCTGCGGATAATGCTTATGTCATATATACATCGGGGTCTACCGGAATGCCCAAAGGCGTTGCGGTAACCCATCGAAATGTTTTAAACTACGCCTTGTGGCGCATCGATGCTTACCGCCAAACAGACTCCGACGCCAGCCTTCAATTGGTTTCCTTTTCATTTGACGGATTCGGCTCAAACTTCTACCCCACTTTGCTGTCCGGTGGAAAAGTCGTCTTTTTCCCGGATGAAAAATGGAAAGATTTCTCTTACATCAGGGGTTTGATTACTGCCGAATCCATTACCAATTTCAGCACCGTCCCCTCTGCCATGAAAGGTGTCCTTGAAGGTGCCCAACCCTCGGATTTTACCGGGTTGAGGTTCGTCGTCCTGGCTGGGGAAAAACCCGATACCCCTTTTATTACCCGCTGCCGGGAATTGATGCCCCAGGTTTTATTCATCAACGAGTATGGCCCTACCGAAAATACGGTGACTGCTGCCGCCCATATGGGAATCACCCCAGGGAATGAGGGTATTATCGGAACCCCCATCTACAATAATTCCATTTATATCCTGGACCAACGACAAAAACCCATTCCAGTCGGCAGCCCCGGTGAGATATATATTTCCGGGGACAGCTTGTCCAGGGGATACCTGGATAAACCGGCGATGACAGATGCTGCCTTCTTGAAAAACCCGTTTATACCCAATCGACGAATGTATAAAACCGGGGATATGGCCCGGTGGCTCCCGGGTGGAAAAATCGAATTCATGGGGCGCATGGATCGACAGGTAAAAATCCGCGGATTCCGCATCGAACCCGCCGAAATCGAGAACCAACTTCTTAATTTCCCCAAAATCAAGGAAGTCGCTGTCGTGGCAAAAGAGGACAAACGGGACGGTAACTATTTAAGCGCTTATTTTACTTCCGAAGAAATTATCGACATCGCCCTGCTCAGGGAACACGCCATGAAAATTCTACCCGATTATATGATCCCCGCTTATTTCACCAGGCTGGTTGAAATGCCCCTCACCCCGAATCGAAAATTAGACAGGAAAAAACTCCTGGAATTAAACGATAAAACCGAAATCGAATCCGATTATGTCGCTCCCAGGAATGAAATTGAAAAAAAATTGGTCGATATCTGGCAAGCCGAATTGGGATTGGAAAAAGTCGGAATCCGGGATAACTACTTTAATATCGGTGGAGATTCCATTAATTCCATCAGTTTATTGAGCATCATCAATGCAGCTTTTAACCGCGCTTTAAAAGTCGTGGACCTCTATACCCATAATACCGTTGAAACCCTCGCAATTAAAATCGATGAAACCGGCGAAGAAAAAAAGACCGATGAATATTCGGATGCAGCCAATAAAATAGACGCTATGAAAGAAAAGATTTTAAAAGGGATGCGAAAAAATGAGTAAACAACCGCTTTTCAATAGCCAGGATATTGAAGATATCTATCCTTTAAGCGATATCCAAAAAGGATTGGTGTTCCATTCCATGGAAGAGAGCGATTCTCTCTTATACTACGGCCAATTTGTCTATCGAATATATGAACCCGGGTTTAACCCGGATGGGTTTACAAAAGCCTTCAGCTTGATGGTTCAAAAGCATTCTATTTTAAGGACCGGGTTCAATATTTCCGATTTCGACGAGCCCGTGCAAATCGTGTATGGGAATATTCCACTTCCCATCACCTACGTGGATAACTCTTCCATGCCTTCCCATCAAAGCGAAACGCAGATTGACGAATACATCGCATCGGATAAAAAAAATCCGTTTAATATGAATAATGGCGAACTGCTGTGGCGGCTTCGAATTTTTGATTTAGGCGCAGGAAACATACGCGTTGTTTGGTCTGCGCATCATGCCATCATCGATGGATGGAGTTTTGCATCCCTCATGGCTGAATTCAACCAAACCTACCTCGTATTGAAAAGAAATCCCTCCTATATCCCACCGAAGTTAAGGGCTTCCTATAAAGATTTTGTAATCCGGGAAATCGTCGAAAAAAAGAAAAACGAATCCCATATGTTTTGGAAGAGCGAGTTAGATGGTTTTAAACCCTTAAAAATACACCGGGCCGATAAAATATCCGAACGGGAATCGGGTTTTAAAGGAGGCTTCGGAGGATATTTTACGAAAGATCTCGGACAGGCCGGTTTAAAGTCGGTTCAAGATGCCGCTTTTCGTTATGATATCAGCGTAAAGCACCTCTGCTTTACTGCATATATCGGTTCCCTCAGCATGCTTTCTTATGATAATGATATTTTGGTGGGACTGGCATCGCACACCCGCCCCGAATGCACCGACGGAGATAAAATCATCGGGTGCTTCATTAACGTATTACCTTTCCGCTTTTTACTACCCTGGAATATCACATGGGAAAACTTCTCCAAAAGTATAAATCGAAAAATGCATGAGTTAAAAAAACACGAGCGGCTTTCTTTCTTTGAAATTGCCCGCATCGCAAATGATGAAACTCCGTTTCAAAACCGATTATTCGACATCACCTTTAACTTCATGGATTTCAATATATCCGGCGTCGCTGCGGAAAACCGGGGAAAATCCCCCGGGAATTCCCAGGACTCGGAAGAATCCGATCAAAAGAGTGATCATACCAGTGTCGGTACAATGGAGCGGCATGTTACTTCCAATATTTCATTTGATTTTGGAGTAAACATTTCAACAGGGAAGTTAGTCATTCAAGTGAGGTACAATATCGCGGTTTTCACTGAAGACCTGGTAAAGCGGCTTTGTGGATACTTCGAGAATGCTTTGAATTCGATCATCCTTCATCCCGGCCGCGAGATGTCTAAAAACCATTTGATGTCTGAAGAAGAAAAGAAGACCCTCTTAGAAATATTTAATCGACCTTTCGATGAAAGTATGGACCTTCGATCCCTATATGATGAATTTTCAAACCAGGTGAACCGCACCCCCGATCACGTCGCTGTAACATGCAAGGAAGAGCAATTCTCGTATCGTTTTTTGAAGGAGAGGGCTGACCGGATCGCCGTTTTTTTAAGTATGCGAGGTGCAAAAGCTGGGGATATTATAACATTGCTGGTTGACCGATCGTTTGACATGGCTGCTTCCATCTGGGGTATTTTGAAAACCGGCGCTGCTTATCTTCCCATCGAATCGTCTACCCCTGTTGAACGGATTACCCGGATAATCGAAGATTCAGGCTCCAATTTCCTTTTAACCCATTTAAAAACCGTTAAAAAGTTTCGCTTCACCGATATTCAACATCTTTCAATGATAAAGCAAGAGCCCAAACGCACCGGGGTGCGCCCCCAAATCCAGGATTTCGATTCCATCCCCATTCCCAACCGCCGCCTGGTTAGTTATGCAAAGTACGATCCCTACATCGGCGACCCCATGATAAAAAATACCTATATCACCATGCAAACCACTCGCGGGTGCCCTTATAATTGCGCTTACTGCCATAAAATATGGCCTAAAAGTCACGTGTTCCGTTCAGCCGAAAATGTTTTCCAGGAAGTCAAACTCTATTACGACATGGGCGTTCGCCGATTTTCCTTCGTGGATGATGTCCAAAATTTGAATATTAAAAACAGCAGACGTTTTTTCCAGATGCTCGTGGACAATGGAATGAAGGTTCAACTCTTCTTCCCCGCCGGCCTTCGAGGGGATATTTTAACCAAAGATTATATCGATCTATTGATGGAAGCAGGTACTTCGCTGTTGGGCCTTGCATTGGAAACCGCTTCCCCACGCATTCAAAAACTCATCGGAAAGAATTTAAACTTACCCAGGTTCAGGGAAAATACCGAATACATCTGCGAAAAATACCCCAATGTTCTCATGGAACTCTACACCATGCACGGCTTCCCCAGCGAAACCGAAGAAGAAGCCATGATGACGCTGGATTTCATTAAAAACCTGGAATGGGTCCATTTCCCATACGTTAATATATTGAGAATTTATTCCAATACCGAAATGGAAAAATTAGCCCTTGAAAACGGTATTACCCGCGATCAAATCCTCGCTTCCGAAACCCTGGCATACCACGAAATCCCGGAAACGCTTCCTTTCGATAAAAGTTTTACCCTAAAATACCAATTCGACTTCTTTAATAATTACCTCCTATCCAGGGAACGGTTATTGCATGTCCTCCCTTATCAAGCCAAAATTCTAACCCGCGATGAAATCGTCCAGAAATACAACAGTTATTTCCCCGTTGAAATAAATAGTTTTGAAGACTTACTGTCGTATGTTAAAATAAGCGAGGATGAATTGAACATCCGGTTTCTTCCTGAAGATCATACCCTGGTGCCGGACCTGGACGAAAAAATATTGAGCCGATCTCCCCAGCCGCTTCCCGGTGATAACGCATTAAAAGTTTTATTAATGGACCTTTCCCAATTTTTTACCTCCGAAGGTCATATGTTGTATGACCTCGTGGAACCTCCATTGGGTTTACTCTACCTCGGTACTTACCTCGAAAAAACACTGCGGAATGATGTACATGTTAAAATTGCCAAATCCCGCCTCGATTTTAATAATTTTGACCAACTCCGGCGATTATTGGAAGAATTCCACCCGGATTTAATCGGGATTCGAACGCTAACATTTTATAAAGACTTTTTCCACCAAACCATCAATATGATGAGAAAATGGGGGATCGATGTCCCCATTATTACCGGGGGCCCCTATGCCACCAGCAGCTACAAAACCATTCTCCAGGATGAAAACGTCGACCTCGTCGTGTTGGGAGAAGGCGAAATCACTCTTTTCGAAATTATTTCTAAAATGATTAAGAATGAGGGCCGGTTCCCCTCGGATGCCGAATTGGAAGAAATACAGGGACTCGCTTTCATCCCCCGTAGACAGCATGTTAAAAATACCGGCCAAACCCAGGATATCCTTTTATTAGATGCCTTGGAAGGTATTGAAGATAAACTCTCCCGATCTTTACCGGATCCAGGAACTCAACCGGGCAATCCCGCTTATATTATTTATACTTCCGGTTCTACCGGGACCCCCAAAGGCGTAGTCGTCAGTCATTTCAATGTTACTTCATATATCGACTCGTTTCTAAAAGAATTCCCTTTAAATCCCCGCGATGTCATGCTTCAACAAGCGTCTGTGGCTTTCGATGCTTTTGTAGAAGAATTTTACCCCGTATTATTTCGCGGAGGGAAGGTAGCTATACCGAATGCCGATGTAGTGAAAGATATCGATTGGCTGTCTCAATTTATTACCGAGCAGCATGTGACTGTGGTCGATTGCTCGCCCCTCCTCTTGAATGAATTAAACCGCATCGGGAATTTTCCTTCCGTCCACACGTTTATCAGCGGGGGCGATGTGTTAAAGCGGGCGCATGTGGACCGTTTTTTAAAAACCGCCGCTGTATACAATACGTACGGTCCAACAGAAACCACAGTTTGCGCCGCGTATTACAAGTGTACCGGCAGCGAAACCGACGAAATCCCCATCGGCAAACCTGTATCCAACTACAACATCTTGATCCTGGACTGCAACCATCAATTATTGCCCGTTGGAGTTCCCGGTGAATTGTGTGTTTTCGGTGCCGGTGTCGCTTTGGGGTATTTAAATCACCCCGAATTAACAGCGGAGAAATTTTTTGCCCACGAATTAAACGAATTAAACGAATTTGAAATAACGGCGCAAGATATTGCGGCACTGCAAACGCCCACACACACAGTGGGGTACAAAACCGGCGACCTCGCTTGCTGGATGCCCGACGGGAACCTCGTCTACCTTGGACGAATCGATCAACAAGTTAAAATCAGGGGGTTCCGAATCGAAGTAGGGGAAATCGAAACCCGTTTAAAAGCCCTCCATGGCGTTCGGGATGCTGTGGTAATCGTTCGAGGGGAAGATAACGATTCCGGCGACCGGTTTTTATGCGCTTACCTGGTCTGTGATTCCCAGTTGGATGATGGAGGTATTCGAAACCGGTTAAATCGTTTCTTGCCTTATTACATGATTCCTGCGCATTTTATCATGATAGACAAGATACCCTTGACTCCCAGCGGCAAACTCGACAAAAAACGTTTGCCCGACCCTCTCTCCATTGAGAACATCGGCGAACCCATTTCCCCCGATAATGCCGTCGAACAAAAACTGGCGGGAATTTGGTCCGATGTCCTCGGTATAGAACGCTCCAGGATCAATCGAGATACCGACTTCTTCAAAGCCGGCGGCCATTCTCTAAAAGCCATTGTCCTCGTCGGCCGTATCCACAATGTTTTCAACACTAAAATCCCCATCAATGAAGTTTTCAAGATACCCACCATCCGCGAATTGGCAAAAACCATCGCTAAAACCGAAACCACTCTTTTTATTCCCATCAAACCCGCTGAAGAAAAGGAATATTTTCCTTTATCCCAGGCTCAAAAACGATTCTATATCCTCCAGGCTATCGATGAAACCAGCATCCGGTATAACATACCCATTGCCTTTTTCTTAGAAGGAACTATCGATGCCCCGTATATCGAAGATGTTTTCCGCCGATTGATCCTACGTCATGAAAACCTCCGCACTTCCTTTCGCCTCGTCGCAGATCAACCCGTCCAGGTCGTACATCGTTCCGTCGAGTTTCGCATCGAAACCTCTCTTACCCCCGGCAACCCTGAGGATGTTTTCAACCCGTTTATTCGACCCTTCGATTTGTCCCGGGCCCCATTATTCCGTGTCGCCATATTCCCCGTTACCGGGGAAAAACACCTTTTAATCGTCGATATGCATCATATCATATCCGATGCCGTATCCCACAGTATTCTTCTCCGCGACTTCGCCGCAATTTATTCCAATCCCCATGAGCCTTTGCCTCCCCTCAACCTTCAATACAAGGACTACTCCCAATGGCAGAACTCCCATACCGAACGAGAAGAATTGCTTCGCCAGGAATCTTTCTGGCTCGACCAATTTGCAGATGAAATACCCGTATTGCAACTCCCCACGGATTTTAAGAGACCCGAAGTTCAAAGTTTCGAAGGCAGCGATATTCACTTTAATTTCGGACAAGACCATTTTGAACACCTTAAAAAATTCCTCGATACCGAAGGCATGACTCTTTTCCAGGTCCTGTTGGCATCCTTTGCGATCTTTTTGAGTAAGCTCACCGATCAATTGGATATTGTCGTTGGGTCCCCCGTTGTCGGTCGAAGACACCCCGACCTTGAGAAAATCCCCGGTGTTTTTACCAACACCCTGGCCCTCAAAAACCCCTGCGACGGCGAAAAGACCGTTAGAGAATTTCTAAAAGAAGTCAAAACCCGGACTTTGGAAGCACTCCGAAATCAAGATTATCAATTTGAAGAACTGGTCGAACGGGTGAAAATAAAAAGAGATACAAGCCGGAATCCCCTGTTCGATGTCATGTTGACCTTGCAGCACAAAGAGGAAAACAACATTCGCGTACCGAACCTCGGTATTTCCCCTTTTCCATTTAAACCCAATGCATCCAAATTCGATTTGACGCTATATTGTATGGACTCCGATCACAACCTGTTTTTTTCAATGGAATACTGTTCCCGGTTGTTTAAACAACAAACCGTCGAACGTTATGCAAGTTACTTCAAACGCGTATTGCAATCCATAATCGCCGATCCTTCCGCCAAAATAATGAATATCCCTATGATCCCAGATGACGAAACCCAGCGCCTTATTTCGGATTTTAACCGGAGCCATGCTCCTTTCTCCCAGGATAAAACCATTACCCTCTTGATCGAAGAACAGGTTCAAAGAACCCCCAACCACCCCGCAGTTATCGAGGCTGAAAGCAACTCCTCTTTGTCGTACCGCGATTTAAATCAAAAAGCCGACCGGTTGGCCGCTCATTTAATCACTCGCGGCTTGAAACCCGGGATGACCGCAGCCATTTTGGGGGAGCGACGTAGCGAAATCATCGTCGGAATTTTGGCAATATTAAAAACCCGCGCATCCTTTTTACCCCTCGATTTACAAAATCCTCCCGAAAGAATCGGTTATATTTTGAAAGACAGCCGTGCCCATCTCGTGTTGACCCAGGAAAATGTTATTAAAGAGATTGGATTGGCTTTCGAGCCCTATTTTCCTCACCGCGTCGTCCCCATCGATGACCCCAGTATTTACAACACCGAAGCAGCCTATGCTCCATACCCAGGCCAACCCTCCCACATCGCTTATATCATTTATACTTCCGGTACCACCGGCAAGCCCAAAGGCGTCGTTATCGAGCACCGGTCCCTCGTCAATTATATTTCGTGGGCTGCCCAAATCTATGTGAAAAATGAACCCCTAAATTTCCCCTTCTATACCTCTCTATCCTTTGATTTAACCATTACCTCGTTATTTACCCCCCTCATTACAGGCAATACAGTAGTCGTTTACCCCGAACAGCAATATGATAACATCGTCGAACGGATCATCGACCATAATAAAGTCGGTGTCATTAAATTAACTCCCTCTCATTTGTCCATGATCCGCGATAAAACCATTGAAACTCACCGGTTAAATTTGAAACGCTTTATCGTCGGTGGGGAAATGCTGGATGCCCGTTTAGCCGCCGATATTCACAATAACTTTGCCGGGAATATTGAAATTTATAATGAATACGGTCCTACCGAGGCAACTGTCGGGTGTATGATTTATCGATTCGATCCCGCTTCCCAGTCCGGCCCCTCTGTACCTATCGGCAGGCCTGCCCATAATATGAAAATCTATTTATTGGACCGCTATTTAAACCCCGTTCCTCCCGGTGCTGTCGGTGAAATATACATCGCCGGTATCGGCTTAGCCCGCGGATATCTTAACAAACCCGAGCTAACCAGGGGCTCTTTTGTAAAACCGCCCCTGGACCCCGCAAAACTTTTGTTATTAGATAATCTTCCCCCTAACAAAAGCTTTGGGAAGGTCCAGGAAACCTTTTCACGAAAAGGTTTCCTGGCCGCCGGAGGCGCTCTTTACAAAACCGGCGACCTCGGCCAGTGGCTGCCGGATGGAAACATCGAATATATCGGCAGGATCGATCAACAGGTCAAGATAAGAGGTTACAGGATTGAATTGTCCGAAATCGAAAACCGCCTCGCCGCTGTTCCCGGCATAAAAGAAGCCGTCGTGCTGGCAAAACAGGACCCGCACGCCGATAAATACCTGTGCGGTTATTATGTCTCGGACCAAAAATTCGATCCCCTTCACCTCAAGAAGATATTGTCGGCCAATCTCCCTCAATATATGGTTCCCTCTTTCTTTGTATCGCTGGAGCGGTTGCCTTTGACTTCCAATGGAAAATTGAACACCAGTGCCTTGCCTGAGCCCCGCATCGACCTCCAGGCCGAATCCGTAATGCCCCGCAGCCCTATCGAAAGAGAATTGGCTGAAACATGGTCGGAAGTCCTCCGCCTTGAACCTTCCCAAATCGGTATCGATATGAATTTCTTCGATCTCGGAGGCGACTCCTTAAAGGCCATTATGATGATTTCGAAAATCCAGAAACGTTTCAAGGTAAAAATCCCCTTGATCCATATTTTCAAAACCCCAACCATAAGAGACCTCGCTGTTGTAATCGCGAAAACTCGCCGACAATTGGCCGCTTCCATAGTTCCCGTTGAGAAACGAGAATATTACCCCCTCTCCTCGCCCCAAAAACGCTTGTATTTCGTCCAATACACAGAGAAAGAAATCACCGGTTACAACCACCCCCAGGCTTTTATTATCGACGGCCCATTAGACCCCGCCCGTTTAGAAGCCACCTTTAAAAAGATTATCTTAAGACATGAAAACTTTAGGACCGCTTTCATATTGATCGACTCCGAAGCCGTCCAGTGGGTTAAAGAAGAGTGGGATTTTGCCGTCGAGTTCACTCAAAGCAGTGAAAGCATTGAAGATATTGTGAAAAACAGCCGTTTTGTCCGCCCTTTCGACCTCGCCCAGGCTCCCTTGCTGCGCGTTCGCCTCGTGAAAATAGGTTCCCCCCGGTATATACTCATGTTGGACACCCATCATATCATCAATGACGGTATCTCTTTCGGTATATTGATCAAGGAATTCTGGGAGCTGTATAATAACGCCCAATTACCCCCCATGAACCTTCAATACCGCGACTTTTCCGTATGGCAATCCGCTTTCACCCGGTCGGATTTGTATTCCATCCAGGAAGAATACTGGATTAAACGCTTCGCCGGCCATATCCCCCCTTTAAATCTCCCCCTTGATTTCCCACGGCAGGAAAACCAGGTTTTAAAGGGCGCTTTATTTCATTTCCAGGTCGATAAAGAACAAAAAGAAAAGCTCCTCCAATTGGCTCGAACCCATGATATGACTCTCTTCATGGTTTTAATGGCCCTTTACAATGTCCTTTTGTCGAAATATACCGCCAAAGAAGATATCGTTGTCGGTACAGTCACAGCCGGCCGAAATCACAGCGATCTCGACCGCGTCATCGGCATGTTTGTGAATACCTTAGCCATCCGGAACTACCCCGCCTTTGATAAAACTTTCGCCCAATTCCTCGTAGAAGTCAGGGACAGCATGATCGAAGCCTTTGAAAACCAGGATTACCAATTCGACACCCTCGTGGATAAACTATTTGTCCAACGCGACATGAGCCGGAATCCCCTATTCGATACCATGCTCGTGATGCAGAATATTACCTGGGAAGAGCCTGACAAATCCTTATTGTCCGGGCTCGATATCCGACATTATACCCTGGAAAACCAGGTCATTAAATTCGAATTGAAATTGGATGCAACCCAAACCCATAATGGCATTCACTTCTCCTTTGAATATTGCAAGGATTTATTTCTTCCTCATACCATAGAAAAAATGGCCGTTCATTTCTGCAATATCATTAAAACCATAACCCAGAACCCATCGATTATTATTGCCGATATCGATATGCTGGGAGAAAATGAAAAACAACCCGCATTATCGGGATTCGATAAATTGTCGGCGGATTTCGATATTTAGCACTATAGGACGGATACTCCAATGGAAATAGAAAAAGTTATCGATTGTTTCCTCGTCGGACACAATGAAGTCGATTTCGCTGAACATGAGAAGCGAATTCGAACCCAGGGCCTTCAATCCGGTGCTTACCGCGATTTGAATTTAAATTTCATCAACTACCGGGGCCGCCCCTGCACCGCTTCCCAAATACCCAATACCCCCATTACGTCCAGTACTGTTTTCAGCGCAGCCGTCGCGTATCTCGGCACATATTTGCACCGGGATCGTTTCTCTTTTGATTACATCGATTCTTTCCAGGAGGAAAAAGATTATTTCGCCCAGGCACTGACTCAAGGGAATATCCTTACTGTTGCCGTCACCACCACCTTGTATGTCGATGTATTTCCCCTCCTTGAAATCGTAGAATTTATTAAAAAATTCAACTCAACCGCTAAAATCGTCGTCGGCGGACCCTTTATCTTATCCCAGGTTCGATCCCTTCAGCCTGAACAATTGCAGTACCTCTTTCAATTGATCGGTGCCGATTACTATGTTTACAGCTCACAGGGTGAATACGCGTTAACTCGAATCCTTCAAACTTTAAAAACCGGGAAACAGGTCCAGCCCGGGACAATAAAAAATGTCTACGTTAAAACAGGAAATGGGTACATCGAGCCCCCCATTGAACCCGAAAATAACTCCCTCGCAGAAAATACCGTAGATTGGGACTTGTTTAGCCCCCGCGTCGGTCAAAATATCGCCGTTCGAACCGCTATTTCCTGCCCTTTCTCGTGCTCGTTTTGCGGTTATCCCGAATATGCCGGCAAGTACCAGACCATCCCCGTCGATGCCATAGAAAAAGAATTGCTTTTGGCCAAGGAAATCCAATCCGTTCGGCATGTCAACTTTGTCGACGATACTTTTAATGTCCCCGTTAACCGATTTAAAGACATTCTACGAATGATAATTAAAAATAAATTTTCCTTTCGCTGGCATTCGTACTTTCGATGCCAATTTGCCGATGAAGAAACAGTCCAACTCATGAAAGAGAGCGGCTGTGAGGGTGTGTTCCTCGGCCTTGAAGCCGGCAGCGATACCATCTTGAAAAATATGAACAAAGCAGCGGATGTCCAGGCCTATCACCGCGGCATCCAGTTGTTGAAGAAATATGGTATCGTTACTTTCGGCTCTTTTATCACCGGTTTTCCCGGCGAAACCCCTCAAACCGTGGAAGAGACTCTTCAATTTATCCGCAGCAGCGGCCTGGATTTTTTTAGAGTTCAATTATGGTTCCTCGATTCCACATCGCCCATCGCCAGGAAAAAAGAAGCTTTCGGCCTCGAAGGCGCCAATTTCCAGTGGGCCCACAACACCATGGATGCCAAAACCGCAGCCGATTGGGTCGATCACATTTTTCTTTCTGTAAACGACCCCGTCTGGTTACCCCAATACAGCTTTAATTTACAGGGTATTTTCCATTTAATCGATAAGGGCATCGGTCTTGATGACGTGAAAATTTTCCTCCGGTCTTTCAACAACAGTATACGGGAAAAATTGCTTCATCCTTCCAAAGCCGGTTCACAGGGAACCAGCCGGGAAATCATCGATGCTTTTACCGTTTTGAATAATAAAATGCAAACTCAAAACCCATCAACGCTCGATGAAACCAATACCCTGGGAAAATATGAAGCGGATTTCGACCTGTAAACACCGTGAGTTTTCGAACTCATTCCAACGGAGCCCAATCATCCCACGAAACCTCGCAAGATATCCCGGCAATGCCAATGAATCTCCACGCAGTGGGGCCGACTACAGCCCCCTTTGCGGCTAAAAATATATTTTCCAAAAGTAGAACTGCTGCGAAGCAGCGAAAAAAAATTGACATGTTTCTATAATAATAATATAATCGATAATTAAAAAAACGCGGCAGAGTTTTTTCCCACTGTGAAGCAAATAAATATATTGGGTTATAATTACATACCCGGTTGAATGGAGGCAACATAATGTGGCATTTTTACAATGAAAAGAGAGTATTCAATCTATGGATAGCGATTTTTGGCATTGTGTTCATTTTTCTTCCCAGCCTGGAAGGAACAGCCAAAACCATCGATATCCCGTCGGAAATCAAAATCGAAGAAAACACGGTCAAAGAAACGCGAATTCGGAATTTGAGCGATGATGAGATTTTCCAGGTTTTATCTTTGTACTTCTACGATAATTCGTTTTATCTGGTCAAACTAAAACCGATCGAAATCATTCATCTCAACCTGGCCGGAGAAATCAAAGGGCGTGCGGGAAAAGAGGGGGCCGGACCCCAAGAAGTACGTGCAGTCAATGGAATACAACCATTTAAAAAAAATATAGCCGTGCTGGATTCTGCAAATGCGAAAATCTTGTTTTATACCGGGGATTTAAAATACTTAAAAGAGACCCGGATGAAATCCCAATTCTATAACTTTTTTATCGACAAGCACAACAACTTTGTCTTTTTTGACGATCCTTCAAAGAGTTATTATTTCGATGTCTATTCGGAAAAACTCGATTTTATCCGAACTTTCGGCGAAACTGCAGCACCTGCTATGGCAATACAAAAAAACATTTTGATGGATTCGGCATTTTCCACCTATTATACTCTGAAAAAAAACGGTTTATGGGTCTCTTTCAGGAATCGATATGATTTAAGGTATTACCGGGATGAAAAATTAGAGGAAGAGATTAAAGCCCCCGGAGGATTTTTTAAAAGACAAGAGCGTAAAATACCCGATGGTAGGGTTGTGGTCATGCCAATGGACAAGCCCGATTACCTTGCAGGAGACGGGAAGTACTTGTATTACTTTTACCTAAAAGACTGGAAATCCTTTTGCGACATTTTCGATGCAGGCTCACTCCAATTATTGCGGCGGGTAAAGTTCGCCAATAGCTATCGCTATTATGCCCATTTCAAGGATAATGTGTTTTTTGCAGTATGCACTGACCCGGATGATAATTTATTGCTGGTCAAATTGGAACTCTAATCGATGAAAAATATTTTAAAGCGGCTGTGGGTTTGTATTTTAATAGTACTTTTCTCCGTGCCTGCTTTATCCCAGGAAGTCAAAACGATTCGCATCCCATCGGAAATCAAAACCCAAGAGAATTTTGCCAAAGAGATCATCGTAAAAAACCTTTCTGAAGAAGAAATCTACAGGGGGTCTTTTATGAATATCATCGATAATTCGATTTATTTGGTGGTAGACAAACCCATTGAAGTGATTAAGCTTTCATTGCAAGGGAAGGTGGTCAAACGTGCCGGGAAAGTTGGTGCCGGACCGGCCGAATACATATGGATTGGGCCTGTAATGGAATTTAAAAATAATATCGCAGTCCTGGATGACAAATTGGAAAAGATTGTGTTCTATAATAAGAATCTTGACTTTACCAAAGAAACAAGGTTTTTAACGGATATTTTCGATTTCATCGTAGATAAAAACAACCGTTTCATTTTCTTCGGTTCCACCAGGTCCGGCTATTACTTTGAAATATTTTCCGAAAAAGGCACATTCATTAAACGATTCGGGAAAACTGTGTCAGCAACTCAAACGGCCAGGAAAAAGGATAGGTGGGATGACGTTCGCCATGCGATATACGTACCGGAAGAGAACGGTATTTGGGCCAGTTTTATAAACCGTTACGACCTCAGGTATTATAAAGATGAGAGATTGGCTGTGGAGGTTAAGGCTAAAAAGGATTTTTTTAAAGGAGAAAAAGAGGAGATAATGGGAAAAGTGATAGTATTGTATCATGATAGATCCCTTGGCCTTGGGAAAGCCCAAAACCGGCTATATTCTTTTTATTTGGTCAATAAGAAAACCTTTTGCGACGTTTTTGATTTAACCGATTATCGATTGATTCACCGAATCAAGTTTAAATATTCACACAGACTGATTTCCCATTATAAGGAAAATATTTTTTATTCACTGTCCGTCAGCTTGGATGAAGAAAATTTGCTGCTACTCAAGATTGTTATATGAATCGAAAAAAAAATACAAAAATACGGAGGTAATAAAATGATTAAGAAAACCATTTTAGGAGAAAAAGTAATGAGTGCTATCAAAGGAGGTGACTTTTGTTGCTGGGGCGGCCCCGGTGACGGATGCGATTGTACTTCTTCAAATGGAGAATTGTTTGTAGGGAGTTTTGAAATATGGCTTAAACGGTTAACACGCCTTCAAGCTCAACCTATTGTATAGCTGAAATTAATAAATATCCACTTGTAGTTTATGATTCACCAAGCACTTAGAGGTATTATCTGGAGTAACGTGGTAATATCTCTGGGTGCGATTAATAAAAAAAAATGGCAAAATAATGGATGAAATTAATATATCAACAAACAATTCGTCTTATACCTTAATATCTCAACTAGGGATAGTGGTAAATTCTGAGTTAAAAAATGAATTCGATCATTTACTCCAGGATTCATTGGAAGAAGGAAGAATAATCGAAAATCTAAGGAAGGAACTTTCAGATAGCGACATTGAAGAACAGGTAAACTCGATTCGAAATATCACGTTCAATATTACTGAGAATTGTTGTTTTAGATGTTCATATTGCTCCTTTTCAGGAAACTATGAAGCAGTACGAACTCATAACCCCAACAGGATGAGCTTCAGTACTGCTAAAAAAACGATCGATTATTTTTTTACCTGGGTAACCGGTGAAAAACGGAAATTAAAATTAAAATCGATTAATTTCGGCTTTTACGGCGGAGAAGCATTGTTAGAATTAGACTTGATGAGAAGTATTATTGAATATTCTCAAAATCGATTCAAGGAAAAGCCGGTGTCGGAAAAATTTCATACTGGATACAACTTGACTACAAACGGGTATCTCCTAAAAGATAATGCAGTCGATTTCCTGGTGATGAATAATTTTACTATCGATGTCAGCCTGGATGGCCCGCAAGAAGAGCATGATCGATTTAGAATAACTGAAAGAGGAGAAAAAACATGGGATGTAATCTGGCAAAATATAAAAAATCTAAAAAGGAGATACCCGGACTTTTATAGGGATAAAGTGAATTTCCTGGTAACACTTCATCCTCTTCATTGCTTTGAAAAAATCGATCGCTTTTTTTTAGAAAACCCGGACTATTTCGATATGAAGCGGGTCACAGTTAATTCTATGAATATGCTTTTTCTTAAAGAGGATATAAAGCAAGAAATACTGCGAAATAAAGCAAATCAATCCTCTAAAATAGAACTTCTCAAGGAAAGCGAACGTTTCATGGACAAATTAAAACTGAAAAAATTGAGTAATGATACAAAATTTACGGCAATGTGTTTCCCTGGAGGAGCAAAATTATTTGTAGCCACAGATGGAACTCTTCATATTTGCGAAAGAATAAAACCCGATTTTCGGATCGGCGATGTAGAGAATGGCATCGATTTTGAAGCGATCCGACGGATTCATCGCCAATGGAACGAGGAAATTATTAAAAACCGCTGCTGGGAATGTATTGCCTGGGGATTTTGCACCATCTGCCTGTCTCAAAATGAGCACAAAGACAGTATTAAAATCGATTGCAAATACAAAGAGTACGTTCACAGACTACTTTATGAATATTTATCCTTCAAGGAAAATGAAGCAATTAAAACTGCCCAGGGGAAAAAGAACAGTATTGCCGGCGTTAAAGATTACCTTGGAGAACTCCAATGACAGCGGAAAAGAAAGATTATTTAAAACCCTATGTCTATAAAGTTGAAGGGGCGGTCAATTTTGCACTTTATGACATGCTAAATGGCAAATTCTTTCAAATCTCTCCTGACGGAAGCGTAGAGGAACTCAGGGAAACTCTTCTTAAAGAGGGCTTGATTTTTGAAACCTCCGGTATAGTTCCAAATAAAATTATGCGGTCGGATATGTGGGATATTCAAAATAACCTGCACATTCGAGTACTCCAAATCCGCCTAAACGGAAGGAGAGAAGATTACTGCTGGAGCAGGCAAAAAAAGAATGGAGATAGAATATTCATCAGCGATCGATGCCTGGACCAGTTGATTGAAAAATGCCGGTACATCCCCGTTAATATTATAAGAATTGAAGCTGAGCAAGAGGATGCCTATAAGATTGAAAAAATTTTGCGGGAATTTAACTGCAAAAAAGTCGAGATATACATTGAAACCTGCCTTAAACCAGATAGGCTTGAATATTTCAAAAGATTGTCGGATGGGAAAGAGATTGTCAACCTGGAAGATGCCCGAAAAAAAATGAAGGAGTTAAAGGTTGAGATATTTAATTTCTTCTATTCGAAATTTTTTAATCCTTGCCTGGGGCACCAGGTCGCTGTCGATACCAATGGTGAAATTAAATGCTGCTTATGGTCTGAGGAAATTCTAGGAAATATTGAAACAGATGACTTGAAGGATTTGATTATAAGAGGTGTTTTCGATAAATATTGGGAATTAAGTAAAACTCGCATCGAAGGTTGTAAAGATTGTGAGTTGCGGGTGGCGTGTGATGATTGCCGGGTATTTGCCATGAAAAGTAGTGGAAAAACAGATATAAAACCGCCTTATTGTGAGTATGATCCCTATACTGGGAATTGATTGAATTCGGCTAAGATAAGTTTTTTTTCGCTGCGGACAGGCGAACAGATCGATATACGTTCGCTCTACGGAATATCCTTTTTTTGGGGGGCGTGTTTGTAAAAATGTGACAGGCAAGAATGCCACTCCAGGGTATTTTCCATTTAATCGATAAGGGCATCGGTCTTGATGACGTGAAAATTTTCCTCCGGTCTTTCAACAACAGTATACGGGAAAAATTGCTTCATCCTTCCGAAGCCGGTTCACAGGGAACCAGCCGGGAAATCATCGATGCTTTTACCGTTTTGAATAATAAAATGCAAACTCAAAACCCGGAGCCGGTCGTTAGCGATACCCTGGGAAAATATGAAGCGGATTTCGACCTGTAAACACCGTGAGTTTTCGAACTCATTCCAACGGAGCCCGATCATCCCACGAAACCTCGATGCAATATAAAAAACCCCACCGCGTGGGGCCATACTATCCATATTCATGCCTATTCCAGCCAATTGCCATTAGGCAAAAAAGGAGAAAGGCGAGAAAACCACAAAAAGGTCTTTTGCCGCCGGAGGCAGGAAGCATATTTTTCCATCAATCCCCGAAAGACCCATTGCAAGGTCAAAAGCATTTGATAGTGAATTTTTTCGGAACTTTTTATTTTACTATAAACCCGTATAAAGTAGTCACGTTTTAGTCACGGTTTTTCCAATTTTGGCTGAGCTAATACATTAATATCCCATTTATGATCTCGACCCTGATTCCGATTCTCTGTTATCTGATCCAGTGCGATTCAACTCTTCCATGTAATAATTCAAATAAAATATTGTTTCGGAAATCAATTTAGCTTTTACCCAGGACTTTGTCTTGATATCCAAAATCTCTCCCAAACCATGCAAAATGTGTTTTTTATCTGCCTTTTCGATACAGGCAATACAATGAGGAATATATTCCTTAAGTGGCATACCTGTCCTCTCACGGATGATACCCTCATTTATACTCCATCCGGCTTTAAGGAAAAAGCAAATATCGAAAATGTCCCTATTGGCCTTTCCCTTCCTTTCGGTTAATGCAACCATTTTATTAGCTGCCATATACTCTTTTTTCATGATCAGCATCCCAATCCCAAGATACTGTTTTACTTCATATTCATTGCTAAACGGGACGAGAGAAATTTCTATTTTGATATTTCGTTCTCCCTCGCCATAGGAAAGTAAGAAAAAGATCGTATTCATCTTTATGTAATTATCTTTTAATTCTCCGTATTTCTGGGCGATCTTTTTGACTGCCTGGTATACAAAATCTTTTTTTGAAATATTCAGCAGGTTGAAATCAAGGTCAACCGAAAAGCGAGGTAGTTCATAAAATAGATATAAAGCAGTTCCGCCTTTAAAACCCAGGATTGAAGATAACGTAAAATTGGAATAGATGTCTTTCAGGATATTTATCATCAACAATCGGTGTGTTCTTATGTCAATCATTTGAAGAGTTCCCGGATTTTTTTCTCAAGGGTTGTGCATTCATAAATTGGCAAGAGTTTAAATATCTTTTTTTTGTCCACTGGTCTTAAGTTATCCACGTAATACAATGGGTTTATGTATAAAAGGTCCAGGAGAGCTCTTTCTTTTTGTGCAATGGTGTATAAAGGAGTAAAATTCAATCCTTCCGGGGATGTCAGGATGGATTTCTTTAGCTTTCTGAATCTCAAGGTGTATCCCCCCACCTGTATCTCTCGTGACATGTAGGACGCAACGGTGATGGTACGATCATATTGAAAAACCATTCCCTGATTGAACAAAACGGTCTCAAACCCGATATAAGCCGGGGGATAAATTTTAACCGCCAGTTCATAAGGATCATAGTTTTCTTTGGCATATATCCCACGGCGTAAGTTCAGGAGTAGTTTTTTCTTCGCATAATAGTTGGCCTTTGCCTTAAGATTGTCGAAGTTATCTTCTTCAAGAAGTATTGATAATTCATTCAAAGAGAAGACCGTGCTCGCTGCTTGATAGATGATAGCAATAATGTTTTTTTTCATTTTGATCGTGAACCGAAGGTAATAAATATTCTTACGTTTGGTTCACGTCTATTATACAACAAATCCGACGTGGATGTCAAATCTTCCTCAAGGTCAGCTCTCAGGTTATCAACCGCTCCTTTTTTGAAGTTACCGCTTCTACGATTCTTTCGGAGGCCTGGGGTCGGTGCTTTACTTTTTTACTTTTTTTAAAAAAGAGGGTGGCATGTTGCAGGAAAGATAATGATGATTGATGAAGGGGGGAAAAGATAATGATGATTGATGAATGATGAATTCGGGATTTTGTGGCGCTTCGCGCCGGTTTTGATTTACGGCTGCTTCG
>Ga0105104_10000364_pt1 | contig 34611 bp, 42 predicted proteins | sample PPLLaktember2015_3_FD_87034 | JGI IMG/M metagenome (GOLD analysis project Ga0105104, IMG submission 87034) | Freshwater sediment microbial communities from Prairie Pothole Lake near Jamestown, North Dakota, USA - PPLs Lake P7 Core (6) Depth... | ecosystem: Environmental > Aquatic > Freshwater >... | reverse complement strand
GTCGAAAACGGATTTCCGCGATAAATAATCCTCCGGCCGGATCGATAGGATCAAATTCCGACATGGGCAAACCAAAGAAACCGAGCGAGCTCAAACGACTCGAGGGCAACCGAGCAAAGCTCGGCGTCGCCAGAATCAAGACGGATCCGCGCGGCAAGGGTCGACCGCGACCGCCGCCGGGGATGAGCGGGGACGCGCTCGAGTTATGGGCGGACGTCGTGGCGTCGCTCCCGGAGGCGCTTCTATCGCGGGCGGACGAAGCGGCGTTAGAGACGTTTGCGCGGGCCTGGTCGACCTATCGGGAGGCCGACGCCAGGATCGAGGGAAACGGATTGCTCGTCGCGACGCCGAATGGCGACGTTCCGAATCCGCTCCTCCGGATCCGCGACAAGGCGCTCGATCAAATGCACAAGATCGGCGGCGTCCTCGGCCTGTCGCCGGTCGCTCGAGCTCGTCTCGCCTCAAACGATCCGCTCGGCGGCGAGATCGATCCGCTCGCGCTCCTCCTCGGCGGAGATCCTAACGGGGCCTGGTCGACGGCGCCGAAAACGCGGCAATAGGTAGGGCATGGATCGCGCGACCGCCGTCCTCGAGCTGGACGAGCCGCCGCCGGCGTCCTGGTCGGAGGCCGAGCCGATCGGCCTGTCGACCGAGTTCAAGGCGCTATATCGGCGGCTCGACGTCCCGCGTCGGGATTGGGGACTCCCGTCCGGACAGATCATAGCGTTTGCTCACGCGCTAACGGTCCCGGTCGGAAAGTATGTCGGCGAGGAGCTCCGCCTCCGAGCATGGCAGATCGAGTTCATTCGGGACGTCTACAATCCGCGCTTTGCGGACGGGCGCCGGCGCCGGCGACAAGCGATCTATTCGATCGCCAGGCGCGGCGGGAAAACGCTCCTCGCCGCCGTTATTATTCTTTGTCACCTAGTCGGGCCGGTACGCCGGCAAAACTCGACGCTCGTCTCGGCGGCAACGACGCGCTCGCAAGCCTCGATCGTCTATCGCCTGGCGGCTCAAATGGTCAAAATGAATCCGACGCTCAACGCGCGGATTAAGATCCTCGACACGACAAAGCATATGATCGCGCGGGAGGACGGATCGACCTATAAGGCGATCGCCGCCGAGGCCGGATCCCAATTCGGCGAGGGGCTCGATCTCGTCGTTTATGACGAGCTCGCGCAGGCGAAAAGCGCGGCGCTTTACAATACGCTAATGACGAGCCTCGGATCGCAGGTCGAGCCGTTGATGATGATTATCTCGACACAGGCGCCGGCGGACGATCACATTCTCTCGGAGCTCATAGATTACGGATTGAAGATTCGCGCCGGCGAGCTCGTCGACGAAGCCTTTACCGTTCACTTATACGCGGCGGCGCCGGGATGCGATCTCCTCGACGAGCGCGAATGGTACAAGGCGAATCCGGCGCTCGGCGATTACCGGGATCTAACCGAGTTTCGCGAGACGATGGGCCGAGCCGTTCAAGTCCCGGCGCTCGAGGCCTCGGTTCGCAATCTCTATTTGAACCAACGAGTCCAGGCGACGGCGCCGTTTCTGACGGCGTCGATATGGCAGCGCGGCGACGGTCCGGTCGATCCGACGCTTTTAACCGATGGTCGCTCGGTTTATGGCGGGCTCGACCTATCGCAACGGACCGACTTGTCCGCGCTCGTCCTGGCGGCGGAGGACGACGAGGGAAACGTTCATTTGTTCCCGAGGATATGGACTCCCGGCGATACGCTCGACGAGCGCGCGCTACGCGATCGGGCGCCTTATCGTTCATGGGCCGATCGGGGCTTTCTCATTCCCGTCCCGGGCGCCGTCCTCGATTATGACTTTCTCGCCGCCGACGCCGGCGAGCTCTCGAGGACGATCTCGATCGGCCGGATCGCTTATGATCGATGGCGGATCGACGTCTTTCGCCAGGCGATCGAGCGGCTCGGCCTCCGCCTCGACCTAATGGAATTCGGGCAGGGATTCCGAGACATGTCGCCGGCGATCGAGATATTCGAGCAATTGGCGATCGAGGGCCGGATCCGTCACGGCGGGAATCCTGTCATGCGTTGGGCCGTTTCAAACGCGATCGTCGAGCGCGATGCAGCCGCTAACCGGAAACTGACGAAAGCAAAGAGTTACGGGAGGATCGATCCGGCGATCGCCGCGATTATGGCGGTCGCCGCTATGAAACTCAAAACCGAGGCCGAGCTCGATATCTCGACCGTTATCTTTTGAAGGGGAAAGCCATGAAAGAGGACGACTTTCAAGGCCTGGTCGCGGCGCTCGAGGCGTCGGGACATAGTCGGAGCGAGATCGCTCGAGCCGCCGGGATCTCCCGCAAAACAGTATGGCGGATCGCGACCGGGCAATCCCGCGAGCCGGATTTTAATACGATCACGCGACTCCGCCGGCTCGATTTCTCGCCGGCCGTAGCACCTATGAAACAAAAAACGCGCTAGATCGGACGGCACCGCTCCTCAAAAGCGAGTGCCGATCCGATGCAAGATCTCATATATCGCGCCGCTATGCCGGCGCCGGCGACCGACGACTCGACCGAGTTTATTCTCTCCGACGAGACGATCGACAGGCACGGCGAGGTCGTTACCGCAGCCGGATGGGATCTCAAACTATTCAAGAAAAATCCGATCGCGCTCCTCAACCACTCGCCGCATTCGATTATCGGCAAATGGGAAAACGTCCGCGTCGAGGGGAAACGCCTCCTCGGTCGTTTGCGCCTCGCCGCCGAGGGGACGAGCGCGCTCGTCGACGAGGTTCGATCTCTCTTTGACCAGAAACTAATCCGAGCCGTCTCGGTCGGATTCGTCGACCGCGAGCGCGAGCCGCTAACCGAGGAGTCGGATCCGTTTTGGGGTCCGTTCCGCTATCTAAAACAAGAGCTCCTCGAGGCGTCGCTCGTCGCGATTCCCGCCAATCCGAATGCGGTCGCCGTCAACCGATCGCTATTCCAGATTCCCGCCGGCGTTCAAGCGCAGCTATTCGGCAAGTCCGCCACGCAATCGCTGCGACCGCTCCCGGCGTTCTCCCGCGTCCCGGCGAAAACGACGATCCAATCCCCAAGGGGAATCCCGATGAAACTCACCGATAGAATTACCGCGACCGAGGCCGAGATTAACCGCCTCCGCGATCAACTGACGGCGATCAACGAAAAGGATATCGCGACCGCCGAGGAGCTCGATCTCGCCGACGATCTCGCCGCCAGGATCCCGGAGCGGGTCGAGGAGCTCGGCAAGCTCCAGGCGCGCGAGCGCGCGCTTTCGCTCGAGGTCGTTACGCGGGCGCCGTCGCTCGTCCCGAGCTCGGATCCGTCGCGACCGTTTGCGGCGCCGGCGAAGAAAATACAGCCGCACGAATATCTAATCCGCGCGGCGGCGGTAAATCTCCTCGCGCATGTCTCTCATAAGACGGTCGACCAGGTTCTCGCCGAGCGCTATCCGGACGAGATTACCGGCGTCGTTGTGAGGACGGCGATCAATCCGGCGACGACAGTCTTTCCGACGTGGGCGGCGGAGCTCGTCGAGACGGCGGTCGCGGATTTCATCAATCTGTTAATGCCGGCGTCTCTTTACGCTCCTCTTTCGGCGCGCGGATCCCGGTTTACGTTCGACCGAGCCGGCGTGATTAAGATCCCGGCGCGCTCGGCGTCGCCGACGATCGCCGGCGCATTCGTCGGAGAAGGCGCGGCGATTCCGGTCAAGCGGGCCGGCCTTACCAGCGTCTCGCTTACGCCGAAGAAACTCGGCGTGATCTCGCATTTCACGCGGGAGCTCGCGCAACACTCGACGCCGTCGATCGAGGCGATCATTCGACAGGCAATGGCGGAGGATACCGCCGCGACGGTCGATAGCCTTTTGATCGACACTCAGGTCGCGACGACGATCCGGCCGGCCGGCCTCCGAGCCGGAGTCTCCGGGACGACGCCGAGCGCGGCGGCGCCGAATCTGGCGATGATCGCGGATCTCAAGGCATTGATCGGCGTCCTTACCGCCGCCAATGGCGGGCGCGACGTGGTGATTATGATTAATCCGGCGCAAGGCCTGGCACTCTCGTTTGTGCAAACCACTACCGGAGATTTCATGTTCTCCGGACCAGGCGACGCCGGACAGCGTCTCGGCGTTACTTTCTTGCAGTCGACGACGGTCCCGGCGGGAATGGTTATCGCCGTCGACGCGGCCGACTTCGCCTCCGCCGCCGGCGACTCTCCCGAGTTCGACGTCTCCGACCAGGCGACGATTCACGAGGAGGACGTCGCACCGCTCCCGATCGTCGGCGGCACGGTACAGCCGCCTGTGATCGGCTCGATCGCGGCGCCGGTTCGCTCGCTATGGCAAACCGCCTCGATCGGGGTCCGGATGCTCCTTGATATGAATTGGGCCATGAGGCGGACGGGAATGGTCGCTTGGATGTCGCCGGTCGTCTGGTAGCGGTCGGCGTCTAACGGGAGGACGATCGCCGAGTAAGAGGCCTGGCGGTCGTCCTCCTCGATCTCTCTTTTCTCGAGGAGATTCTTATCATGGCGAAGGAATCGGACCGCGACACCGCGACACCGATCGCGACAGACCGCGACACAAACCGCGACAATCGCGACACGCGGGATCCCGAGGCGATTATCGCCGAGCGGACCGCCGGCGCCGTTATGGCCGAGCCGGAGTGGGCCGACCGGCTCATTCGGCCGATCGCCGGACCGTATCGCGGACAAGCGATCTACGCCGGCGACGATTTCGACGCGGCGATCGCGGAGGGTTGGGCGGTCGCCGCCGGCGATCCCGATCCCGAGGAGCTCGGCGACGCCGGCGAGCTCGCCGCAGCCGCCTCCGCTATGTCCCGCAAATGGGCCGAGGCCGGCGGACCGTCGACCGAAGGCGTCCCGCCAGGCGGCGGCGGCGGGAGCGGCGAGGCGCCGATCCTTACGTCGATCTCTCCCGACACAGCCGAGGTCGGCGGCGCCGATCTCACGCTAACGGCGACCGGCTCGGGCTTTACCGCCTCGAGCGTGATCGTCTTTAACGGCGGCGACGAGCCGACGACGTTTGTATCGCCGACCGAGCTCACGACCGGAGTGAAGCCGTCGACCGCCTCGGGCGCCGTCGCGGTCCCGATCACGATCCGCAACGGCGCGCAAGTCTCGGCGCCGCAGACATTCACGTTTACCGATCCGGAAGGCGCGACGCGGCGCGCCAGGCGCTAACCGAATGGGCCTGGTCGGGGATCTCGCGCGGCGCCTCCTCGGCGCGCCGCAAACGAAAGCGGCCGAGGGCGAATATCGTCCGGGACCGTATATCGTCACGAATCCGGACGGATATCTCCCGGACGCCTGGGGTCGATATCTCAACTATTGGCAACTCGGATACGATCCGATCTCCGGCGGCTCGAGCGCGGTCGTTCAAGCGTGCGTACAAGCCTACGCGCAGACAATAGCAATGTGTCCCGGCGACCATTGGCGCGGCCTGGCGGACGGCGGACGGGAGCGAGTGTCAAACTCGGCGCTCTCGAGGATCCTCCGGAAGCCGAACGATTATCAAAGCCGATCGGACTTCATCCTAAACTTGGCGCGCGATCTCTATTTGCATGGGAATACATACGCGCTCGCGTTTCGGAATCAGCGTTTCGAGGTCGAGAGTCTGCACTCGTTCGATCCCAAGTCCTCGAGGCCGGTCGTTATCAAAGGCGAGATATTTTACGAGCTCGCCGGAAACGTCATAATCGAGTCCGATCGGCGCGGATTCGGATTCTCGCAATATGGTCCCGGGATCGTCGTCCCGGCGCGCGACTGTTTGCACATTAAGCTCGAGGCAAAGGCCGGCGATCCGCTCGTCGGGATCGCGCCGCTACGCCATGCGGGAGCGTCGATCGCCGCTCAAAACCTTATCGCCTCGCAATTGATAAACGTTTTCGGATCTATGTCCCGGCCGGCCGGCGTGATCGAGACGGAGCAAAATTTATCGAAAGAACAAGCGGACGGACTCCGAGCCAGGTTTAACGAGGCCTGGCGCGGGATCGACAATCTCGGAGGCGGTCCGCCGATCCTAACAAACGGATTCAAGTTTCACGGAATTTCCATGTCGGCGAAGGATACCGAGCTCGCCGTCGCCGCTCGTTTGACTCAAGACGATATCTTTATGGTTTTCGGCGTCCCGCCGGCGATCCTCGGCCTTACCGATAAGGGATCGTTCGCCTCGACCGAAGCCTTAATGCAGTTCTGGTTATCGCGCGGATTGGGCTTCGCGCTTAACCATATCGAGACGGCGCTCGATCAATTTTTCGGGCTCAAGGGATGGCCGGACGATTACAGCGAGCTCGACACTCACGCGCTATTGAGGGTCGCATACAAGGATCGAATTGACGCCTTAACGCGGGGCGTTCAGGGCGGGATCTATTCGCCGAACGAGGCGCGCGCCGCCGAGGATCTCGGCGCCGTCGAGGCCGGCGACGAGCCTCGCGTTCAACAGCAAGTCGTTCCGCTATCCGCCTGGGACGCGGCGCCGCCGGCGACGCCGAGGCCGGACGCGCCTCCCGCCGCTCCTCCCGCCGCCGGCGACGAGGAGGAGCTCGAGGACGAGGACGAGGCCGAGGCCGAGCTCGAGGCCGAGGACGAAGCAAAGAATCTCGTCGCATGGTTTGACCGGGGAGTCGGCGATGACGGCGCGCGCGCAACTTGAATTGCTCGCACTCACGATCGGCAAGCGTTTCGCCGAGGAGCGCGCGACGCTACATAAGACCGTCACCGATGCGATGCGCGAGCTCGCCGAGCTCGGGACCGAGGTCCGGGCCTCGATCGCGCTCGTCGCCGTCGCTCGATCGGCGCTAAAGGACGGCGCGGACGGCGCGCCGGGACCGCCTGGTCCGCCAGGCGCAAACGGAAAGGACGGCGAGAATGGTCAAGACGGGAAAGCCGGCGAGTCGATCGCCGGTGCGCCAGGCGAAGCCGGCGCGAAAGGTGACAAGGGAGATCGAGGCGATCCAGGCGAGCGAGGCGACCGAGGCGAAACCGGCGCCGAAGGTCCGCGCGGGTCGTTCGATGCACCCGAGGAGTGGAACGAAAGCCGGATATATTACCAAGGACAGTTAGCCTTTATCGAGGGCTCGACCTATTGCGCTCGACGGGATACGGCGCGCCGGCCTCCGCACGGCGACTGGTCGCCGGTCGCGCTCGCCGGACGGGACGGGCGGACGGGCGATCCGCGCGGCGGATGGGATCCGAACGAGCGTTATCTAAAACTCGACCGCGTCACGCATAACGGAAGCGAGTGGATCGCGCGCCAGGACGAGCCGGGAGCGCTTCCCGGCGCCGGATGGATGTTAGGAGCTCAACGTCGGGTCGGGCGTCCTGGCGAGCGCGGCGAGCGCGGGGAACAGGGTCCGCAGGGGATCGGGATCAAAGGCGCCGAGCTCGAGGAGTGGTCGATCCGCCTCGAGCTATCGGACGGGCGGACGATCGGCCTCGATCTCCGACCGCTATTCGAGCGCTACACGCGGGAGCGCGACGGGCGATGAGCTATGCACTCACTCCCGATTGGATCACGCTCCCGGCGGCGCTCCTCCCGATCGCCAAGGAACACTTGCGGATCACGTTCAACGATGACGACGCCTCGATCTCGAGGATGATCGGATTCGCGATCGGCTATTTCGAGAATTTCAACGGAGTCGCCGTCTTTGGCGGCGCCGTCGCCTGGTCGCCGCCGCTCACGACCGGCGCGAGCAAATACGAGACGCCGATCCGGCCGGTCGCCTCGTTCACGATCTCGAGCGTCCTCGGCGGCGGCAATGTCGCGCCGCTATACGGGCTCGAGGCCTCGTCGCCGATCGCGCCGGTCTATCTCGCGCGCCTCGACGGGACGGCGTTCCATAGCGACGCCGTTATCAGCCTCGTCGTCGGATACGCCGACGCGACGAAACTACCGCCGACCGTCCTCGCCTCGATCCTCCGAGTGACGGCGACGCTTTACGAAAACCGCGAGTCGATCTCGGCGATCCCGCTCGATCAAATGCCATTCTGGTTGAATGATTTGATGGGCGTTCATTGGATCCCGCGAGCGTAGGGAGGCGCGGATATGCCGGCAAAATTCGGAGCGGGACGGATGATCGAGCTCGTTGCGTTCGATAAGCGCGGCGACGTCGACGACGGATACGGGAACACCGTCACAGGCGACTGGACCGAGCAATTTCGGGAGCGCGCCGAGTTCGTCTTTATCCGAGGGTCGGAGGCGGTAATCGCCGGCCGGCTCGAGTCGACCGAATCTTTCGTCATGCGGATTTATTCAAACGCGCGGACCAGGACGATCAAACCGGACTGGCAAGCGAGGGACGTCCGGCGCGGCGAATCTTACAACGTCCTAACGATCGAGGAGGACAAGAGTCGCGCGGTCCTCGACCTATGGATTACGAGCAACGTCGCGACGGGATGACGGGAAAATGTGGGTCCGTTTTCTAAGACGCTATGACTTCAATCCGCCGGAGCGCTACGGGCGGTCGACGATCACATATCAGGCCGGCGCGCTCGTCCTGGTCCGTCGCGTTTGCGCGCTCGAGGCGATCGCGCTCGGCGCCGCCGAGCTCGCCGCCAGGCCGTTACGGGAGGCGCTTTGATGGCGATCCAAGGCCTCGACAAACTCAAGCGGAAATTCTCGGCGCTCCCGGAAGCCATGCAAGCGGAGATCCGCAAAGCGCAGGAGGCCGGCGCCGAGGATATGGCGGGCATGGCGCGGCGCCTGGTCCCGCACGATAGCGGCGCACTCGAGGCCTCGATCGGATGGACATACGGCGATCCGCCGACCGGCTCGATCGGCGGCGGCGGCGGGAGCAAGGCGCCGCCGAGCCAGGCGACCGGGACCGGGACCGATCGGATCTCGGTCTACGCCGGCGACGCGAAAGCCTATTACGCGCGATGGGTTGAATTCGGGACCGTGGCGCGACCGGCGACGCCGTTTTTCTTTCCGGCCTATCGAGCGCTCAAGAAGAAAAACAAAAGCCGAAACACTCGAGCTATGTCGAAAGTAGCAAAGAGGATCGCAGCCGGTGGCAATTGATCCCGCCTTACCGCTACAGGGCGCATTAATCGAGGCGATCAAGTCTTTCGGGACCGCCGCCGGCGATAATGTTTTCGATACCGTCCCGGCGAGTAATCCTTATCCTCGCGTCACGGTCGGAATGGGCCAATCGATTCCGGATCGCGCCGACTGTAGAAACGCGACCGAGTCGTTTGTTCAAATCGACGCCTGGTCGCGCGCGGTCGGATATCCCGAGGTAAAGCGGATCGCCGACGATATCCGGGACATAATCGACACAGGCGATCTAACGATCGACGGTCATACGCTCGAGCTCCTCGAGATCGAGCTATCGGATTACAGCCGCGATCCGGACGGGCTTACGAGTCGCGCGCGCCTTCAAGTTCGCGTTTTGACGTCGCCGGCAAACTAGCAAAGGGAAAGAAAGGGACTCCAATGGCACAGCCGAAAACTATCAAAGGCAGTAAGGTTTTGATCCAACTCGAGGGGCCGATCGGCACTTGGACGGCGCCGTGCGCGCTCACGACGAAGGGGATAAATTTCAGCGCGGACACAAACGACCAGAACATTCCGGATTGCACAAATCCGGACGCGCCGACTTTTACCGGCCGGACGATCTCGACGCTCAACGCGGCGATCGAGGGCTCGGGAATCCTCGCGCTCGAGTCGCTCGACGAGTGGCGAGTCTGGTTCGATAGCGGCGCCGCGAAGAATATCCGGTTCAAGATCGACACGATCGGCGCCGACAACGGCGGATATTATCAAATGTCCTCGGTCCTAACCGCTTTCGGGATCGGCGCCAATCAAGGCGAGCTCGCGACCGTCGATATCGGAATCCAGAATAACGGCGCCTGGACATGGACCGCTAACGCATGAGCCGAGACGGATCGACGACGTTTTTCTACGGCGACAAAGAGCACCGCTTTGCTTTGCAAATTGGCGGACTCCAGGAGCTCGAGGAAAAATGCAACGCCGGCGCCGAGGAGATCTTTCGTCGGATCGCACAAGGCCGGCAACGGACAGGCGATCTCCGGGAGACGATCCGCCTCGGTCTAATCGGCGGCGGTATGCCGCCGGCGGACGCTCACTTACTAATGGCTCGATATTTCGATCCGCCGAGCCGGCCGAAACTCGAGGCGAAAGAGCCGGCCTTGAGGATACTAACCGAGGCGCTCGTCGGATCGTTAGACGAGCCGTTGGGAAAAGACGCGCCGGCGGGCGAAAACGCGCCGACGACGACGGCGACTCCCGGATCAAATGGGGGACCGTCTACGGATCCGCCGGCGCAATCGGATTCGCTCCGACCGACGTCAAGCGATGGAGTCTCTGGGAATATTTTGCAGTAATCGACGGATGGAAACGGGCTAACGGGATCGAGGATCCGGTCGAGCCGCCGACCGCCGAAGAATATTACGACATGCGCGCGCGCGCCGGATGGTAGGGCAATGGCGACCGAGGACATTCAAAAACTCGTTGTGCTCCTCGAGGCGAGGACCGCCGCCTTTGAAAAGCAAATGCAGAAGGCGACCGCCTCCGCCAATCGGTCCGCCAAGCAAATCGAGACGCGCTTTCAATCGATGCAGCGGGGCATGTCGTCGAATTTCGCGACGATCGGTAAAGGCCTCGGCGCGCTCGGCGTCGCTTTCGGCGCCTCGCAAATTATCGGCGGCATTCAAAAGATCTTGTCCGCGATGGACGAGCTCGTCGACACAGCCGCAAAGATCGGCATAACCGCAAACGAGCTCGAGACTCTGCAACGCCTGGCGATAACGACCGGCTCGAGCGCGGAGGCAATGTCCGGCGCGCTTCAAAAATTCTCGATCAATCTTGTCACGGCGGCGACGAAGGGCGGCGACTTCGCGAAGGTTCTCGAGGCAAACGGAATCGCCATGCGGGACCAGGCCGGCAATATCCGCGAGCCGATGGACGTTCTCCGCGAATACGCCGAGGTCATGCGGCGCGCGAGCTCGGTCGCCGAGCGCGGCAAGTTTGCAGCCGTCGCTTTCGGCAAGGCGAATTCCGAGCTCGGCGTGACATTCGCAAACGGAGTCCAGGCGGTCGATGATATGTCGGCGGCGCTCGACGCGGCGGGGCGGAGCACGAACGAGCAAAAGGAACGGGTCGCCGAGGCGCACGACGCGCTAGAACAACTCTGGTTAACGGTATCGGATAGGGCCGTCGTCGCCGTCGCAACGGGGATCGAGGCGCTCGACTCTTACAATAGCAAGATTGAGGATCTCGGCGGGACGATCAACGACTTCGTCGAGGCGCCAGGGGTCCGGACGTTTCTCCGGATGATGCTCGGCGAGGAGATCGCCGACTCGGTCCTCGGCGCCGAGCTCGACGCGACGACGGCGCGGCTCGCCGAGATCGCCGCCGCCGAGGCCGAGGCGACCGAGCAAATCAAATTGCTACAGGCCGAGATTCAAGAGACGGCGGATATCCTCGACGGCGCAACGTCCTCGATGATCGGGGATTGGGTCGACGTCGCAAATCAGGGGATCGCATACGCTCAACGCAAACTTGAGTTTTTCAAAGCGTCGCTCGCCTCGATCCCGCAGCTTCGCGCCGACGCGCTCAACGCCTCGATCCTTACGACCGCCGGCGGCGGATTAACCGGCGGGACAGGGACGGGCGCGATCGAGCGAGTGGTCGCGCCGCCAGTGGTGACGACAGGCGGGCTCAAGCCAGGCGAGTCGCCGGCCGTCCTCCCGGTCAAGATCGTCGACGACGATACAGCCGAGGGCGGGAGCTCCGCCGCCAAAACGGCAAAGACCGCCGCCGGCCTGGCGACTGCGTTGCGGCGCGCGATCGGCGCCTATGAAACGCGGGGCCTGGCGGATCCGTATCACGCGCGCGGCGCCGCCGGCGAATATGGGCGCTATCAGGTAATGGAAGCCAATATCGCGCCATGGTCGAAACAGGCGCTCGGCTATTCCGTCTCGCCGTCCGCCTTCCTGGCGTCGCCGGAGATCCAGGACAGAGTCGCGCAAGCCAAGGTCGAGGAATATCTAAAAAATTACGGGCTCGAGGGCGCGATCCGGGCATGGAATACCGGACAGCCGCACGGGACAACGACCGCCGGTTATGTCCCGGGCGTGATGGGAATGCTCGAGGCGGGCGCCGGATTCGAGGACGCAGCCGGAGGCCTCGAGGAGCTCAACACGCTATCGACCGAGCTCGACGATACGCTCGCCGGGATCCGTCAAACGTCGGTCGACTTCATGCAAACTTTCGTCGACGGGATCCTCGACGGAAAGACGGCGGTCGAGTCGCTCGCCGACGCCTTTGATGTTTTGATGGACGCGCTCGAGCAACTCGGTCGATCGCTGATAACGAGCGGGATCAATCAAATTGCGAGCATGATCTTTCCGGCGCCTCCGGTCGGCGGCGCACTCTTTGGAACGCCGGGAGCTCCCGGCGGCGGAGGCCTCGCCGGCCTTATCGGGAATATATTCGGGCGCGCCTCCGGCGGGCCGATCAATCCCGGTCAAATGTATAAGGTTCACAAAGACGAGCTCATAGTTCCGCGCGGTCCCGGGAGCGTGATCCCGGCGGGCATGGCGCGCAAGTTTACACAGGGCGACGCCTGGCAAGTTTCTTTCGCTCCGCTGATAACGATCAACGGTAACGCCGATCGCAATACGATCGCGGCGCTCCGAGAAATGCTATTCCGCGAGATGGAGTCGAGCCTCCCGATCGCGCTCAAAAAATCCTATCGAAACCGGGCGATCGGCTAATGGCAACGACCGCGCTAATGTTAACAATGCCGCCGACCGGATGGCGTTTCGCGCTACAGGTATCGGACGAGATCTCCGGCGAGCGCGGCGGACAAGTCCGCGTCAAACAACTCGGTCCGGACCTATGGGCGGCGCGCTATTCGTCTAATCAAATGGGACAAGACATGTCCCGCCGATTGAAAGCGCATATCGGCGGACTCATGGTTCAACGGACGACGTTTCTCGCTTGGGATCCTGGCGGTCAATTCCCGATCGCCGATCCGAAGGGAACGAAACTTGTCTCGCCGGCGAGCGTCCTAATCAACTCGGTCAACGCCGACGCGCAGCGCATGAGCCTTAAAGGCCTCCCGGCGAATTACGTTCTAACCGCCGGCGACTATCTCGCGTTTACCTACGGGACCGCCGGCGCTCGAGCGCTTCACCAGATCGCGCCGCCGACGACGACGGTAACGGCGGTCGGCGGGATCACTCCGGAATTCTATGTCGTCCCGAGGATCCGCGTCGGATGGTCGCCTAATCTCGCCGTGGTTCTCGAGCGGCCATTTTGCGAGATGCTCGTTCTCCCGGGATCGCTCTCCGCCGAGGAGGGGCCGAATACCGCCTCGATCGCGTTCGACGCGCTCCAGGTAATCCCATGAGGACATTAAGCACAGCCGAGCGGGACGCGCTCGCCGAGCGCTCGATCTCGTTGCGGAATCTGGTTTGGATCACGGCAAAGGATCGCGAGACCGGCGCGAAACACTCAATCGGATTTTGGGACGACGTCGGGACCGTCACGCATTCTGTCGTCGACGCGCTAACCGGCGTCGCCGTGGCGCGGACGTTTATCGGCGCCGGATCGCTTATGCATGTCGAGGATATCGCCGCCTCGGCGGATCTCTCGATCAAGGCGGTCCGGATCGAGCTCTCGGGGATCGACGCTAACGTCGCCGACACCGTCCGAGGATACGAGTCCCGCCTGGCGCCGATCCAGATTTACCGGACGATCCTTAATCCGGCGACCGGCGCCGCCTATGCGTCGGCGCGGGCGCGCTTTGTAGGGATCGTCGATACGCTCGAGATCAAGGATCCGAAGCCAGGCGAGCGCGGCGGCGTCACGCTTCAAGCCGTCTCGCAATTGCGGGAGCTCGCGCGCGCCAATCCCGATATGACGAGCCACGACTCCCAAAAGCGGCGCCTGTCGACCGACGCCTTTTATCAGTTTGCAAACGACGTCGTTAAGTGGCGGATAATGTGGGGCGCGCATTCGATCGTCGCCGGCGGCAAGAAAAACAAAAAGGAACGGCGCGGATGATGCGGCGCGAGTCCTGGCGGACCGATTTCTACGAGGCGATCGAGCGGCACCGTCCGCACGTTTTCGAGTGGGGCGCGCATGATTGCGCGATCCTTACCGCCGACGCGATCGAGGCGGTAATCGGCGAGGATCTCGCGCGGACGTTCCGAGGCCGATACAGCAAACGCGACGAGACGCCGGAGCTCCTCCGCTCGCATGGTTACGAGTCGCCGGTCGAGATCCTCGTCTCGCGCTTTGACGAGATTCACCCGAGCGCGGCGATCGTCGGCGACGTCGCGATCGTCCCGACGCGATGGGGGCCGGCAACGGCGCCAGTCGTCGGCGCCGAGCTCGCCGTTTACGCTCCCGGCGGACCGCTCGGCCTGGCGCCGATCGAGGAGGCCGTTCGCGCCTTCCGTATCGAGATAAGGGAGGGCCGATAATGCCTCCGGTCGGCGCCGCCGTTGCGGGCCTCCTCGGTATCGGCGGCGCGATCTCGTTCGCCGGGATCGGGACGGCGCTCGTCAAGGTCGCGGCGGGCATGGGGCTTACTTACATCACGCGAGCGCTCGCCGGATCTCCCGACGAGCTCCTCGGCGGCGACCAGGCGACGCCGGGAGGAGTGCAAGCGACGATCGTCTCGGGCGACAGTAACGCTCGGTCATTCCTGGTCGGCAAATTCGCGACCGCCGGCCTCGGCGTCTTTCTCCGACCGTGGGGCGAGACGAATAAATATCCGCACGCTTACCTAGTTCAAATCGTCCGGATCTCCGATCTCCCGATCGACAACATTCGTCAAATATTAGTCGACGGAGTCCATTGCACCTATCCGAACGGCGCCGCCGGATCGAGGGGCTACGCCGTCCCGGAGTTTCGGAAAGACGGTAAGGATTATCTTTGGATCAAGATCTACAAGGGGACGCAAAGCGGCGCCGACGATTATCTCGTCGACAAGTTTAAGCTCGGCGGTCGCGACTGGACGACGGCGCATGTCGGACGAGGCGTCGCTTATGCCATTGTGACGAGCCGCTATAACGAGAAACTTTTCGACGGGCGTCCCGAGTGTCTTTTCGTTTGTGACGGACTCCGCCTTTACGATCCGACGCAAGACTCCTCGGTCGGCGGCGTCGGTCTACAGCGTTGGGCCGATCCCGCGACTTATGCGTGGTCGTCGAATCCCGCCGTTATCATTTACAATATTATGAGGGGGATCCGCGAGCCGTGGTTATCGCCGACCGGACCAGGCGGCGCGATGCAGTACCAATGGGTCTATGGACTCCAGACCGTCGCCGCCTCGCAGCTCCCGTTGTCCGCATGGATGGCGGCGATCAACGAATGCGATCTCGTCGTTACCAATAGGAACGGATCGAAGAACGAGCAATTTCGCGCAGGCGCCGAGATCTCTTTCGACACCGAGGCCGGCGCCGAGATCGAGGAATTTTTAAAATCCTGCAACGGTCGCCTCGCCGACTGCGGCGGCGTCTATAAGATCAAGGTCGGCGCGAGCGTCTCGAGCGGGGCGCCGGTTTTCTCTTTCACCGATAGCAATCTCGTCCTCACCGACGAGCACTCGTTCTCGATGTTCCCGACGCTCGACGACGTCGTTAACGGCGTCGACGCGACTTTTATAGCGCCTGGCGACGCTTGGCAGGAAAAGGCGCTCCCGCCGAAGCGGGTCGAAAAATATATCGCCGAGGACGATCGCCGGTACAATATCGCCGACGTGACATACGCTCACGTTTGGGACTCGAGCCAGGCGCAACGCCTATCGAAAGCGATCCTTAACGAGTCCCGCCGGTTCCGGCGTCACGTCCTCGTCCTCCCGCCGGAGGCCTATATCCTCGAGCCGCTCGACTTCGTGCGATGGACGAGCTCGCGCAATGGATACGTCAACAAAATTTTCCGCGTCGAGTCCGTCTCGGATCTATCGAACGGCGACCAGGTAATCGGGATTCAAGAGGTCGATCCGACCGATTACGACTGGTCGGCGGTCGAGGAGATCATAGTCCCGGACGGTCAACAGGTAATCGAGCGACCGCCGGCGCAAGCGCTCGCAAGTTTCACGGTCGCGGCGGCGACGTCGGTCGGCGGCGACGGGCGATCGATCGCGGTAATCCGGACCGCCTGGAACGGCGCCGATCTCGACGACGTCGATCGGGTCAAGTTTGAAGTAACGAATGCCGCCGGGACCGCCGTCGTCGCGCGGGCCGAGATGCTAACGCCTGGCGCCGGGACGTTCGACATTGCAGCCGGGATCAACGGCGCGACCGCGTACAAGGTCCGGGCGATCCTCGCCGACGCTCAATCACACCGAGATTTTTCCTGGACTCCTTATCTCTCGGTCACGACGACAAACACGAAAATTGTCTCTAACGAAATGGCGACGAGCCTAATCAATCTCATTAACGCCGGCTCGGCCTCGGGCAAGGTATTAACCGGGCAAGTCCTCCCGACGCCGGCGGGATTCCAATCTCTCTATCGGATCACAGTTTACGGGACGGGGCCGACGCCGGTCGCCTCGGGGCTTTATGCTTATGTGACGTCGACCGGCGTTCCGGGGATCATTCTCGACGCGGCGAATTTTGCGGTCGGTCCGTTCTCGAGCGTCCCGGGCGACGTCGCGACAAAGACGAAAGTTTTCCCGTTTGTGATCGGCTCGGACGGGATCGTCCGCCTCAAGCGGGGCTTTATCGAAAAACTGCAAAGCAATCAGATCGACGCCGGCGCGATCGAGGCGGTCAATCTCTATAGCGACACGATCGAGGCGAAGAAAATCAAGGTCGAGCATATCAAAGGCGGCGAGATCTCGACGCGATGGTACAGCGGAGTCTCGGACGGCAAGGCCTCGGTAACGGTCAAGAAGAAGGGCGCGATCCTCCTCGTCGGGACGTTTCAATATAAGATCGATAAGGAGGAGGCGGCGAAGGTCGCGATTTGCAAGGCGGGATCTAACTCTCCGATCTCCGACGCGAATTGGAAAATGGATCCCGGCGACGACATGTCCGGCGCCGGACAGGTCGTTACGATTATCGACCAGACCAACAACGACACAACTTACGAGATCCGCCGGATCGAAGGCGACGGCGCGATTAACCGATTCAAATTAGTAGCGATGCGGGTCGCACCATGAGGGGGACCGCGATGATCGAGATCGAGACGGATCCCGGCGCCGGTAAGGCCGAGACGGCGGCGCTCGCCGATCGGATCGCGACGGGGATCGCGACGGCAAAGAGACTTCGCCGCTCGGCAAATGCGAATCTCGACACTATGCAGCTTGTGCGGGGCGCGCCGGATCGCCGACTAAAGGGGATCGAGGAATGATCGAGCTCGTATGGACGGCGGCGACCGCCGAGACGGATCCCGGCGCCGGCAAGATCAATTACAACGCGGCGACGCCGGAGCTCGCGACGCGCCTCGTCGTCTCGGGCGTCGATCGCTTTGGGCGCGATATCCTCCCGTGGCTCGACGCGCTCGACGACTCGACTAATCCGACCGTCAAGGGATCGTTCCGCCTCGAGACGAGCGACGGTCCGACAGATTGGGTCGAGTTCGCGCTCGCTAAAGTTTGGCCTGGCGCCGGCGGAGCTCACAGACTCCTCGACGTCGCTTTCGTGGCAAAGGGCGGCGCGCTCGTTCCGAGCGACCAGGTCGGCGTGAGCTCCTCGAGGGCCGGCGACCAGGGCGGACAAGGCGAGCCAGGCAACGACGGATTACCGGGCGTCGAGGGACCGCAGGGGATCCCGGGCGAGCCTGGCGAGGACGGCGCCGACGGTCCCGAGGGTCCGCAGGGATCGCAGGGAGTGCCAGGCGAGCAAGGTCCGCCAGGCCTCGACGGCGCGCCAGGCCTGAAAGGCGATATCGGCGACACAGGCGAGCAAGGCGATCCGGGACCGAAAGGCGACGCCGGCGCGCCAGGCGCTCCCGGAGCTCCCGGCGTTAACGGCGGTCCCGGCGTCGAGGGTCCGCCAGGCGCGACCGGACCGCAGGGGATCCAAGGCGATCCCGGACCGATCGGTCCCGAGGGATTATCCGGACCGAACGGACTCCTCGAGCTCGTATGGTTGGACACGATCGGCGAGACGGATCCCGGCTCGGGAAACGTCAAGTTCGACTCGCCGGAATGGCCGAGCGTCACTCGGATATCCGTCTCGACCGCCGACCGTTTCGGGAACAATATCGCGGCGTGGCTCGACGCGCTCGACGCCTCGACCAATCCCGGGATTAAGGCGACGGTCCGCCTCGAGGAGATCGGCGATCCCGCATCATGGGCCGAGTTCTCGCTCGCCGCCGTCCTCCCGGGCAGCGGGAGTCACCGAGTGCTCGACGTTCTATTCGTCGCGCAAGGGCACTCTTTCGGCGGCGGCGACTTCGTCGGGATAGGCGCCTCCCGCGTCGGCGACCAGGGAACGGACGGCGTCGACGGCGTCGACGGCGCGCCAGGCACGGACGGCGACGACGGGATTATTACCGCGCTTCAATTCCACTATTTCGGCGAGACGGCGGACGCCGATCCCGGGAGCGGGAATTTCCGGTTCAATAACGCGGCGATCGCCTCGGCCTCGTTTCTCTATATCGATCTCAACGACCGTTTCGGGAACAACGTTACGGCGTGGATTCAGACATGGGACGACTCCGAGAATCCGGTTTACCGATCGGTCCTCGAGTTCGTCGCGCTCCTCGATCAATCGATTTGGATCCGCGCAAAGGTAATCGGTCCGGTCGAGCTCGTCGTCGGCGGATACTGCAAGGTTCCGATTGAGATCCTCGGGACGTCGACCGTCCTCCCGGCGGTCGGCGCGATTATGGGCGTCGAGAATGTTATCGCCGGCAATCCCGGTCTAACCGGACCGACAGGCGAGACGGGGGCGCCTGGCGCGACCGGACCGCAGGGTCCGCCGGTCGATCCCGACGCCTTCCATGGGACGTCGTCGACGCTCGCAACGATCGGGATCGGGATCGTCGATCTCGTAACGCAGCTCGACCGCGTATGGCAAACCGGACAGCGGGTCCGCGCGGCGTCGCGCGACGCCTCCCGCGTCCTCGAGGGGCCGATCTCCGAATATCATAGGGATACCGGCGCGCTCTCGATCTCGGTCGATCTCGCTAAAGGGACGGGCGGACATAACGAGTGGTTTATCGCGATCGCCGGCGAGAAAGGCGAGCAAGGGGTTCAAGGACAGGTCGGGCCGGAGGGGCCGATCGGCGCGGGCATGGCATACAACGCGAGCGGCACTCTCGCCGAGCGCGCCGCGTATGACACACAGCCGCGCGGATTCGCCTATCTCCGGACGGATATAATTCCGTTTGAGCTATTCGTTAAAGGGTCGAGCGCTCCCGCCGATTGGGACGGGCCGACGCCGATCGAGTCGCCGACGCGGCTCGACGAGGTCGTCCCGGATGGCGCGATTACGTTCGATCAATACATCGCAATTCTGTCGACCGGGACCGTCGATCTCGGCGCGATCGCCTCAAACCTTGTCGCGCTCGGCGGCAATGCGAGCGTCTCAAGTTTCGGCACGGCGCCGGAGGGAACATTCCGCCTTATCCGAGTCAACGGGACGCCGACGCTCGTTCACAGCATTAATCTAATCCTACCAGGCGGAAGCAATATCGCCGGTCTCCTCGACGACTCCTTTATGGCGGTCTCGCGCGGCGGCGGGATATGGCAAGTTCTCTGGTACGCGCGCGGCTCGGTCGCCGGCGTCGCCGTCGAGCTCGACGACATTCTCCCGATCGGCGCGCTCGGCCTCGCAAACTTTATCGATGCGGCGAGCGCGGCGACCGTCAATCTCGGCGCGATCGCTTCAAACCTTGTCCGCCTTACCGGGACAACGACCGTCGCGGGATTCGGGACGGCGGCGGCGGGAGTGTGGCGAGTCGTCCGCCTCGCCGGCGCGATCCAGGTAAACCACTCGGCGTCGCTCCTCCTCCCGGGATCGGCGAATATCCTCGGCGCGGCAAACGACGTCTTTACCGCCGTCTCGCTCGGCGCCGGTAATTGGATCGTCTCGCAATACACAAAGGCGAGTGGCGCGCCGCTCGCCGGATTCGCGACGACGACTGACGTCCTAACCGGGACCGACGCGACGAAGGGAACGACCGCCGACGCGATCGCGGCGCTATGGGAGCGCGGGACCGACGTCGTCGCCGCCGCGAATACCGTTCTCGGCGAGGGCGGCTCGTTTGCGATCACAGCCGGCGCCGCGACGATCGCCGATATCACTTTCGGCACTCCGAAGAACGGGCGGGGCGCCTGGATAATTTTCGTCACGGCGGCGACGCTCGTTAACAGCGCGACGCTATCGCTCCCGGGCGGCGCTAACATTGTCACGGCGTCGGGAGATTGGGCTTACGTCATTCAAACCGCGCCGACGCTCCGCCGGATCTCGCACTATTTGCGCTTTGACGGATCGCCGCTCGGCGCTTCCCTGGCGTCGGAGGCGGAGCTCCTCGCCGGCGTCCTGGCGACCAAGGCGGCGACGCCGGACGCGATCGCGGCCTTATGGGAAAAGGGACCAGGCCTAACGGCGGCGGCGGTCCTCTCGGTCGGCAACGGCGGATTTTTCCGAGTCACAGGCGCGACCGGACCAGTAACCGATATCGACTTCGCGACGGCGTCGAAAGATGGGCGCCTGGCGTGGTTACTCTTTGAGTCCGCCGGCCTCGTCCTCACTCATAACGCGACGACATTTAATCTCCCGGGCAACGCGCCGATAACGACGCAAGCCGGCGATATGGCGTGCTTTGTCCAGGACGCCGGCGAGAATGTTTTTTGCCTCGCCTATCTCCGATCGGACGGTAAGTCCGTCGTCCTCCCGACGAAAGCCGACGTCGGGCTTTCAAACGTCGACAATACGAGCGACGCGACGAAAAACGCGGCGGTCGCGACGCTCACAAACAAGACGCTAACGGCGCCGGCGATCTCCTCGCCGACGTTCTCCGGGACCGTGACAGGACTAACGAAAGCGGACGTCGGGCTCGGCAACGTCGACAACACAAGCAACGCGACCGAGCGCGCGGCGACGGCGACGCTCAACAACAAAACGCTAACGGCGCCGGTCATAAATGGCGGGACGATCTCGAGCGCGGCGATCGTCTCGCCGACGATCTCCGGGACCGTGGCGGGGCTCGATAAGACGGACGTCGGATTAGCAAACGTCGACAATACGAGCGACGCGACGAAGAACGCGGCGACCGCGACGCTCACAAACAAGACGCTAACGGCGCCGACGATCAACGGCGGGACGATCGCTAACGCGACGCTAACCGGGGCGACGATCTCCTCGATCTCCGGATCCGTGGCGATCACAGGAAACCTTACCGTAACGCGCGGCGATACGACTCTATCGACCGTCCTGTCGCAGACCGGCGCCTTTGCGAATTACGTCTACATGGACGCGCCGGCGGGACAGGATATCGCGATCCGAGTCCGGACAGGCACAAGCGAGCGTTGGAGATGGCGCCTGTCGACCGGCGCCGAAACCGGCGCCGACGCCGGGAGCAATATCGACTTGCTTCGCTATAGCGACACCGCCGTTTCGCTCGGCGTGGCGCTCGGCATTCGTCGCTCGGATGGCGCGATGGTTATCGGCTCGCCGACCGGATCTTATAAGGTCGCTAACAGCATCAATGCCGTGGGCGGATTCTACGAGAATGGCGTCTCGGTATCGGTTCCGACCGGGATGATCTCCGCGTATGGCGGACCGACGGCGCCGTCGGGATGGTTGTTTTGCTACGGACAGAATCTCAGCCGGACGACTTACGCGCTCCTCTATTCCGCGCTCGGCATAACGTGGGGCGCCGGCGACGGAACAACGACATTCACGCTTCCCGATCTCCGAGGCCGAGTCCTGGCGGGCCAGGACGACATGGGCGGGACGTCCGCCAATCGTCTAACCGGCGTCACAGGCAGCGTTAACGGCGACACGCTCGGCGGCTATGGCGGCACCGAGACGGAGGCGCTCGTCCTCGCCGAGATCCCGGCGCACACTCATACGGTCGATCCGGCCTCGACGACGAGCGGCGGACAGGTCGGGACGCACACTCACACTTTCTCGGATACGAGCAACGGACGGAGCGCTTCGCACACTCACACGATCGCGGTAAACGATCCGACCTATCAGGCGAGGACAAACGTCGCCGGCTCGGGCTCGACAAACGCCTCGGATTTTTCCGGCACGGGCGCGACGCTCGTCCTTACCGGCTCGTCGGTCGCGGAGACTACCGATCACACTCACGCGATCGGCGGGACGACGGCGACCGAGGTCGGGACGCACACTCACTCGATCAATATCGTCTCGTTCAATACCGGCTCGTCGGGATCCGGCGCCGCTCATAACAACGTACAGCCGACCGCGATCGTTAATTTCATAATCTTTACGGGAGTGTGAACGATGGCAGCAAAAGCAAACATGATGCTAACCGGCGGTCGGCGATCGGGACCGCGACAGATTCCGCGCGCGACGATCGACTATCTCGGCGGCGAGCTCGCATTCTCCGACGCCGTGGCAGCGTTCCGCCAGGCCAAGGACGCGCACTCGAGGACCGAGGGAGTCGCGGCGCCGATCGCGCACCCGCTCGTCGAGGAGGTCGTTAACCGATACGGCGCCGAGTTCGAGATCGTCGAGCCGCCGCCGGTCAAGCCGGCGCCGCCGCCGGTCGAGCAAGAGATGATCGACGGATATCAGCGGCTCGTCGGCGACCAGGCGACCGCGCTCCGCATACTTACGGATCTATCCGCGCTCGTCGCGAAACAGGCCGGCGACATTACTTTTCTACGAAACGAGATCGACCGACTGTCGCCGCTCGTTCCGGCGGTCGAGGCGATCGAGGCAAAGCTCGCCGTCGCTCGGGAGGAGCTCGCGGACGCTAGGGAGGAGCTCGCCGGCGTTAATGCGCGAGCCTGATTACCGTGGGCTCGCGGCGCTCGCGATCGCCGTCGCCGGCGCGATCGGAATCTTTGTGATCGTCCCGATCGCGGTCCTCCTCGGCGGGAAGGTCGACGCGGGGAAAGACGTTCTCGTCGCGCTCGGCGGAGCGCTCGTCGGCGCCTTTGCGGTCTACATGGGAATGCGAAACGGGAGGCCGGACAATGCCGAACAATCGAGTGATCGACCTAAGCCATTGGAACACGATCCCGGAAAGCCTGGTCCCGGCGAAACAGGCCGGAGTCCGAGGCGTGATCCATAAGGCGAGCGAAGGGACGACACAGGTCGACGCAAAATATGGGGCGCGCCGATTCCTTACGCTCGAGGCCGGAATGCATTGGGGCGCCTATCACTTTCTCCGGCCTGGCGACATGGTCGAGCAAGCGCATTTTTTCTTGAATACGGCGCAGATAGATCCGGCCTCGACGCTCCTCGCCGCCGACCATGAGGACGATCGAGTCTCGATCGACGATCTCCTCGTTTGGCTCGACACCGTCGAGGAGCTCGTCGGGATCCGGCCGGCGATCTATTCCGGGCATGTCCTAAAAGCGCAACTTGCGAGTGGGGCCCACTCTATCGTCAACGGCGATCGCTATCGCTTATGGATCGCGCAATACGGGCCGGAGGCCGAGCTCCCGGCGGGCTTCGAGTCCTATTGGCTATGGCAATGGACAGACCGAGGAACGGTCCCGGGCGTCAATCCGCCGACCGATCTCAACGATTACCAAGGGACCGACGAGGAGCTCGCCGCCGAGTGGCTCGGGGCGATCAAGCCGCCGCCGGCGCCGGTCGAGCCGGAGATCCCGCCGGAGCTCGTCACGACGACGCTAACGCCGGAGGGCTTTCAACGCGCTTTGGCGGAGGCCGGATATTACAAGGGGGAGATCGACGGCGAGTCCGGACCGATGACGCGGCGCGCGGTCGATCAATGGTTCGCGGACGGCGAGACGATCACGGTCGAGGAGGAGGGATAAGGCGATGACAGTGGTTAATATCCTGGCGCTCGTTTGCGTCGTTATCGCGATCGCGTTCGCGGTCGTCGACGCCGGATGGCGCAATCCGGTTTTCTGGTTTTTGCTCGCGTTCTCGATCGTTTACATAATCGGTCCGATCGTCGGTCAAATCCGCGTCGGGCCATAACCGCAAAGGGGAATCGTTATGGTTGATATCGTCGTAACGCCGGCGAGCGTGATCGCTACCGGCAACGTATCGCGCGAGGACGGGCAAGCCGGCGAGACGATCCCGCAGGGCAAGGCGGTCTATTTCGATACGACGCTCGGCAAATGGAAACTCGCCGATAATGACTCGGTCACGGTCGAGGCGCGCCAGGCGGTCGGGATCTCGCTCAACTCGGCGTCGCTCGATCAACCGATCGCCGTCGCTAACGCCGGCGATATCGCGTTAGGGGGCGCCGTCCTGGTCGCCGGATCGCCTTACTATGTCTCGGCGACGCCTGGCGGGATCGCGCCGCAAGCGGACATTGTCGCCGGCAAGACCGTTTGCCTCCTCGGGATCGCTCGGTCGACGACGGTCCTCGCGCTCGATATCCAATTCCCGGGCGTGACTCTCTAATGGTCGACGAGCTCGCCTCGCCGCACCCGGGCGAGATGTTCGTTCCGGCGGTCCGCATGGTTTGGACTCACGGCGGCGAGGCCGGCCGAGGCGACGGCGCCTCGCCGGCGGCGGAGCTCGAGGCGGACGGCGTCGCGATCGCCGAGGATCTCCCAAACCGGTTAACCGGCCGGATCACGAAAGGCGAGGTCGACGCCGTCTTTACTTGGACGATCACGGCGAGCGAGCGGCCGATCCGATCCGGTCACACTTGGACTCGGGAGGAGGCGGAGCTCGCCGTTCAAGCGGCGATCGACCAGGAGGCCGGCCGGTTCTATGCGGCGCGGAATCCGCCTCGACCGACTCCGGGACCGCTCCCGGGGCCGATCGCCGAGGCAGCGCGGGCGCCTGGCGCGATTTAACGAGGATCGAGCTCCTCGAGGCCGGCCGAGGCCTCCGACCGCCTGGCGGGGGCCTCCAGGCCGTTTTTAGTCGGTATGGATCACACAGCCGAAACGACCGTCGCGGATCCAGGCCTCCCGGCCTCCGAAGTATGAGTGGAAGAATCGCGCCTCGACGTCCGCCTTTGTGACGTCCGGACCGCACCGTCCGGCGATCGTCACGTTTGCATAACCGGCGCGCCTCGTTTCAACGATCATAAATTTGCGGGGATCCGCCGCCTCCTCGTCGTCGACCGTCGTCATGTCGTTTGATCCTCCTCCCGTTGATTCCATTCGTGAAAGTTAATTGGGCGAATTACTTTCAAGCCTCGTTCTCTTTGATGAGCTCGAGCCGGATCGCCTCGACCGCCGTCGACAGGATCGCCGCCAGGCGCCGGCAATCGAGGACCAGGTCGAGCCATTGATCGCGACCGTCGAGCCGATCGGCGAGCTCGTTAAGAAAGCGGACGGTAATCCTCCCGTCGCGGACGAGCTCGCCGAGGGTCGAGCGCTTCACCATATCGGGACAACGACGAGCCAGAACAGCGACGCCAGGACGGCGAGGACGATAACGGCGAATCCCCATAGGGCAGCGTCAACGATCCACAAGGTCGAGATCCTCATATCAGGCGCTCCCGCTCGGCGAGCGTTTCGTAATCGGCGGCGAGCTCCTCAAATATCGCGATTTGTCGGTCGGCGAGTCTTTGCGTCATGTTCTCGGCGGCGATCCGCCGGGGATAAACGCGGCGCCGATATGCGAGCTCGCGCCGGATCGCCTCGAGTTTTTCGCCGGCGGTAAACATCACTCGATCTCGATCCAACTCACGCAATGGGCGGTCGAGAGCTCGCCGATGGTGGGAGGATGGTCCTTGAAGTCGGTCATATACAGACCCCGTCCGGCGGATGGCGGTGGCCGCAAAGCGGGCAACCGGGCAGCTCTCGGGCGTCCAAGGACGCGCCGCAACGCGGGCAGGGGAGGCGACCATAGACCGCCGTCGTCGCCTCGATCGCCGCCTTTAAGGCGAGGACGGCGTCGGTCAAGGCGCGCCAATCGGCGAGCGTTTCAAAGCCGTTCCGCTCCTCGTTCATTCGAGCCTCCGCAGCATTTTCTTAAAGGCCTCGAGCTCGTCGCGATCGTCGAGCTCCTCGGCGACGACTAGAATCATAGCGGCGATCTCCCGGACCGCGCGCTCAAACGACGGCGAGCGCGGACCGCGCGCCAGGCGGCGCCGGATCTCGGGAATCCATGTTTCGAGCAAAAAATCGGCGAGCGCTTCCCGCTCGCACGGGCTCGGAAACATGGCCGGTTCTCCGGGATGATTCATTTTGGACGCGGCGCGACGAGGCCGGCGGCGACTAAGGCGTCGACGACGGCGAGAAACTCGGCCTCCGACAACGATAATTGAAGCGTCGTTACCGCAGCTTGGATCCGATCCGCCGGCCTTATGGTCGATCGCCGACCGCGATACGCTCCGACCGACAGCGTCGCGAAACATTCGACCGTCGTCCCGGCGATGACGAGGCCGGCGGAGATCGCGCCGTTTCTCCCGCCGAGCGCGCTCGCCTCGCCGGCGACCGCGAGAAACAATTCGATCGCGTCGGATTTGGCGCGGGCGATGAGCTCTATCATCGAGTCCTCATTCGCGCCGAAAAGCTCCTTTCCGTCCTTGCTCATTCGAGCACCCACTCGCCGTCCCGGAGGACGAGCGGACAACGGACGCGCTTTCCGCCGGATCGCGGGCGGACGACGGTCCCGGTCGAGCGATCAAACGTCCGCCAAGTTTTCTCGCAAGCGGCGATCCAACCGGGCTCGCCGACGTCCGCCGGCGCCGTCCCGAGCTCGGCGACTCGAGCCTGGCGCGCGGCGTGGGCCTCGGCGAGCCATTTTGACCAGGCCGGAGTCGGATGGTCCTCCTCCCGTCCCGGGAGCGCGAGCCGTTGTCCCGTCTCTTGATTCCCGCACCAATTAAATCGGCGCTCGACGGCGCTCTCGATCGTCGCCGGCGTCACGACGACGGAAGGTTGCGACAGGAGATCGAGCCGGACCGCCTCCCGCGACCAGTATAAGCAAAAGGCGGAGTCCTCGGCGCGCGCCGGCCGGCTAATGATCGCCGCGACCAGGAGGACGCCGAGGATCAAGGCGACCGCCAGGATTAGCCAAGCGGCGCGAGCGGGCTCGATCATGCTCGGACCGCCGTTCCGAGCTCCTCGTCGGCGTCGATCGCGGCGCGCTCCTCGGCCTCCTCGTCGGCGGCGATCTCGTCGAGCTCGGCGGCGAGCGCGGCGGCGCCGATCTCGTCGCGGGCGGCGAGCTCCGCCTCGAGCGCGAGCTCCTCGTCGACCGTCGTCCCGAGGTCGGCGTTAACCATTGTCGCATGGCGGACTCGGAGGACGAGCTCCTCCCGCTCGACGCGGGCGCCGAAAGCCTCGTCGATCGCGTTTACATTCATCCACGGCGGATCCGCCAGGACCGAGCAGGCCTCGGCGACTTGTCGACGATGGTCCTCGTCGTTCTCGCGCTCCCGGATCCGCTCGTCGATCGCGTCGGGTTGCTCCTCGAGCTCGGCGCCTCGGCGGAGCTCGCGCTCGATCGCGTCGAGCATGGTCCCATTCGTCTCGATAAAGACGTCGGTCGCGCTCGAGATAATCCGGATTATCGCCTCGTAATCCTCGACGATCTCTTTCGGCGTTAGCTCCCGAAAGCCGGCGTCGAGGAGCGCGACGGTCCGGCAATGCGCCAGGCCGAGCCGGTAAGCCTCCTCGGCGGTCGAGACGCCGGTCGGCGGTAAGCCGGGACCGAAGAAACGGCGTTCATTTGTGATCGGATTCATCCTGGTAGAGTCCTCTGGTTTAAGACGGCGATCGGGATTGATCGCCGGCAAGCGTTAAGGATCGATCAATGGTCCGCCGGGACGACGATCTCCCGGATCGGGGATTTAGGATGCGATCGCCTGGCGAGCTCGACGAGCTCGCGCAAGGCGCGGACGAATTCTCGGTCGGAGATAGCAACGACCGTCCCGCTCGGCATAGCGAGGAGCACGATCGGCGCCTCGACGGCGCCGACGAGCTCGAGGCGGACGGGGCTCACGGCGCGATCGCTTTCCGGACCGCCTGGTCCGCCTCGGCGATCGACAATTCGTTAAGGGTCCGTTTGCGATGGGCCTCGACGATCGCCGACGCGGCGACGGCAAACGCCGTCTCGTCGTCGTCGCCGAGCTCGTTGTCGCTCCAGAATCTCGACGCCTGGCGCATAACGGCGGCGGACGTGTTTTGTCCGGCGAGGAGCGTCCCGAAGGTCCGGAGGGTATCGATCGCCGCCTTACCGAGCTCGACGCGCTCGGGCGCCGCCTCCTCGGCCTGGCGCTCCTCGCCGGCGGCGGGATCATTCGGACCGCCTTTCCGGTCGAATTGGTCCGCCTCTTTGTGGCGACCGAGCTCGTCCTCGTCGACGGCGGCGGTCGCCGGCGCCTCGGCCTGGCGCTCGGTCGAGACGCCGATCGGCGGCGCCTCCGGCGCTCCGCCTTCGATGTTCTTACGGGGCCGGCCTGGTCCGCGCGCCTTATCTCCGCCTGGCGGCGGGACGCGGGGCGGCGGCGCCGCCGGCGCCGAGATCGTCCGCATTTGCGAGACATGAGCCGGCGCCATATCGGGGCCGGCGCCGGAGGAGTCTATTCCCATGCGCTCGGCCTCGTCCGGATCGATGATCGAGGCATATCCGAAAGCATATCTAATCGCTTGCACCGTCGCCTTATGGCGGAGCATACGGCGCGGCCATTGGCGCCAGGGATCCGTATTGCGGCGGCATTCCTCGAGATATTCCGTTACCGTCGTCGGATGCTCCCGATCCTTTCGCCATATCCTCGCCGTCACGGCGAGGAGCTCGCCGGCGTGGTTCACTTGGTCGTCGAATTCGAGGCCGTTCATTTGCGGATGATCGTTCGCGAGTTTTAACCAACCGTCGATCCCGACGATCGGGACGATCCCGCCGCCTTTCGCCGGAAAAGCATAGATCTCTTTCAGGATCGGATTTAACCGATACTCTTTGGCGACGAGCAAGAACGCGGCGAATTGCTCCCGCGTACATTCGGACGGGACGACGGTCGCTCGTAACGTTTGCTCAAAGGCGGCGGGCGTCATTCCGTAGCGGTCCGCCATAGCGACGAGGACGCTCGGTCCGGTGGGAATCGTTGCAACGTTCGACATTCAGGATCTCCGATCTCTATGGGATTTGACTATTCGGCCTCGGCGGCGCGCTCGCGATTCCATCGCAACACGCGATGACCGTATCGGCGTTGTTTTGTCTTAAAGACGCGGGGCGGCGGTCGCCGTCCGCCTTTGTCGTATTTGTAGGACGGAGCACGGGCGGCGGGGGCTGACTCTTTCGGATCAGCCACGGGCGGCGGGGCTGACTCTTTTCGATCAGCCTCGGGCCTATCCGCCGCGATCGATTTAACGGCGATCTCGTCCTTTGCCGCTCTCATTTCTCGATTGTATTCGCGATGGCGAGCCTTCCCGGCGTCGGTCCGAGTTTCACGGCGGACTCGGACGGGGTTCCGCAAATGAAACCGAAACGGCTCGATCGGATCGCCGGCGTCGAACGAGACGACATATTCAGCGACAGCCGGCGGCGTCAGATAGACGAGCCTTTGATCGAAGTAGGTAAAGCGAAGCGACTGCGTATCGACGTCGATCCGCATAGCATCAGGGATGGTCCGCGCGATCGCTTGGGCTACGACGCATTTTGTGGAGTCCTCGCGGATCCCGTTTGCAATATCGCGATCCGTGATTTCGATATCAAAGCGATTCCGGCTTAGGGCATTGGACATTAGCGGACTCCTTTGGTTTGAGGGGGGATGTTTCACGGGAAAACCGTTGCGGGGCGGACGCCGGCGGCGGGGACGGCGGCAAAAATTTGGCCTTGGGCGGCGAGCGATATGACGTAATTAATCCGCCACGACCGGGACCAGCCGGCGGCCTGGACTTTGTCGCGTTCAAATACCGGCCGGCCGGCGACGATCTCGGCGAGGGCGGCGATCGCGTCGAGCCGCTCGCCTTTGGTATATTTCGTCATGCGGCGCGGTCCTCCTCGACGACGTCGACGCCGGCGAGCGGGACGCCGGCGCGGACGGCGCGATTTGCCAGGCGCTCGACGAGCTCCCGGATCTCTTTGTGATCTTTCAAGGCGGCGAGACAGGCCTCGTAATCGACGATCTTCGCGACGCGCACGGTCCGGAGGCCGACGCGCATATTCGGCCGGCCGGCGATAATCCGCTCGGGCTCGGCGGATTTCTCGATCGCGGTCGCCTCGGCGACGAGCTCCGCCGCCTCGACCGGCGAGCGCTCGGCCTCCGCTTGTTCTCGGAGAAACCGCGCCTCCTCCTCGGCCTGGCGCCGTTTCTCGTCCGCCTCCCGTTTCTGTCGTTTGAGCCACAAGCCGACGTGAAACTTTAGACGGTCGACCAGGGATCGAGCGTCGTCGCGGATCGGAGTCCATTTCGCGTCGACCGCTCGTCCCGCCTCAAGGTGCGGACGTTTCTCGAGCTCGCGCTCGGCCTCGGCTCGAGTGAGCAATTGTCCGACGCGGCGCGACCAGGTCGCGGCCTTGTCGGCGGTCGCCTGGTCGGAGATCGGGCGCGCCAGGATCTCGGCGCTATTCTCGAGCTCCGACTCGAGCTCCGCTTTGATCGCCTGGTAAGGATCGGTCGGCATGTTTGAGCCAGGCCGAGGACGCTCGATCGGCGGCGGCTCGTCTTTCTCCCAAAATCCCGCCTCGAGCGCCTGGCGGTAATCCGCCTCGGTCACGGCGTGGCCGAACGATCCGGACTCCGCCATTTGCTCGATAGCGGCGGGACTCATGGCGCGAGTTTTTCCGGTAAAGCCTCGCAACGCATAGAAGCGGGGCGGATCGCCGTCCTCGCGCCAGGTCGCAAGCGGCGAGCTATCGCGGAGTCGCCAAAAGCCGGACGGCATAAGAGTGCGATCGGCCGGCGGATCGGGATCCTCGCCGGCGAGTTTGGCGGACCAGTAAGCGTAAGCGTCGTCGAGCATACGGGACTCCTCCTCGTCGAGAAAAGGGCGGAGGAGGCGGCTCGGCGCACTCGCGTCACGGGGACCGTCCGCCTCCTCCCGATCCCGGCGCGCGTCGTTGCGGCGGATCCGCTCGACCGGAATCGACGGATATTCTGCAATGCGTTTCGCGCAATGGTCAATGGCTCGAGCGCGATCGCCGGGGGAATAGTGGGGGAAAGGCCTTGAAACGCATCGAGATCGGCGCAACGCTCGCCGCTATGAAAGAACCACTCAAGCGATGGGATCCCGCCTATTCGATCGTCCGCCTCCTCGGCGGGCTACGGGCGGTCGCCGCGATTTGCGGCAAGGATCCGTCAACTATTTACCGTTGGACCGTGAGCCGCCGTCACGGCGGGCTCGCCGGCGCGATCCCGATCGGCGAGGCGAAACGACTCCTCCGATTCGCCAAGGAGACCGGCGTCGATCTCGAGGCCGAGGACTTTTTCGCGCCGGCGCGGTCGATCACTGTCACGGACGACAATTCGCTAATCGCCGGCCGGCCGAGGGGCTCGAGGGACAAACACAAACGCAAACGAGGAGGACAGAATGGCTCGACCGAAGGGATCCAAGAACAAATCCAAGACGCCGCCGTCCGCGCCGTCGCTCGAGGACAGTAACGGCATAGGTCATAATTCCGAGCACGAGCTCGACGCCGACAGCATTCGGCAAGCGCTCGCATTGCAACACCTAAAGATTTACGAGGCGCGGCTCGAGGAGAAGAAAGCCGCCGCCGCCGATTTTCTTGCTTGTTGCAGGGCGATCAAGGCCGAGCTCGGCAAGAACGGCGTGAAACTTATTAAGGATATGATTCTAATCTCGTCGCCGGAAGGCGAGGAGGAGCTCGCCGAGCGCGCGGCGCGGGCGCGCCAGGCGGCGCGATACATGGCGGCGGAGCTCGGGACGCAATTCCCGCTATTCGACGACGCCGAGGCCGAGCTCGATCTCGAGGCCTCGTCGCCGGCGGACCGAGCCTATAACGAGGGCAAGCGGGACGGCGCCGCCGGCGATCCGCTCTCGCCGGACTATCCGGCCGGATCCGAAGAATTCGCGTCCTATTCGACCGGATGGCAGAACGGCGCCGCAGCGTTGCGCGCCGGCCGTAACGGTCCGCTCCTCGCCGAATCCGAGGAGGAGCGCGCCGCGCTCGCCGAGATCGCCGAGCACGGGATCGGGCCGGCGGTCGCAGCGGAGGCCGGCCGATGACGAGGAAAAAATACCTTAACGATATCGGGCTAAAACAGGCGATGACGAAAACGATCGCCGACGTCCGAATGGAACAGGTCGACGGCGCGCCGAGAATCGTTGTCTATTTCTCCGACGAGGAGCTCGGCCTCGTCCTGTCTCGTCAAATGGCCGAGCAACTATCGGCGGCGTTTGGTCCTCACCCACTCGTCGATCAATTCTTATCGATGCAATAAAGCGTGGCCGAGCCTGGTCCGGATCGCGAGTCCGTCAGCACCCGTTGGGGCGCCTTAGAAGGCAGGGACGAGAGTCCGCTCGGTCGTTTTTTCTCTCCGATATGGGAACGGAGTCCCGATGCTCGCGGGCGGGGTCATTATGGCGATCGATACCGGCCGGCTCACAGGAGTCGCCGAAGGCGGTCCCGCCGATCGGCCGAGCTCGAGGACATGGATCCTGTCGGATCCGCAGGACGGTCTATCGGTTCAATGCGCGGAGCTCCTCCGCCGCCTGAATAAACGCCTCCTCGTCGCGCCTCGCGTAAGCCTAATCGTCGCCGAGGCGCCGCTCCCGCTCGCAGCGTTCCGCGTCCTCGGATCCTCGGAGGACTCGATCCGGAGCGCTTACGCTTTTCACGGGATTATTGCGGGGATAGCGGGACTATTCTCGATCCCGCACCGCGTCGCCGGCGTCGGCGCCGTTACAAAACATTTCACAGGCCGAGCAAAGCACGGGGGGCGAGACGCGCGAAAGCGCGCGGTAATCGCTCGTTGTCGAGCGCTCGGATATGTCGAGCGCGACTGTAGCGACGAGGACCGATGCGACGCGCTCGCAGTATGGGATTGGGCATGCGCGCACCATGCGCGCCGGCCTCGGGAGCTCGTTTTATTCCACCATCAAGAACAAAGGGACAGCTATGTCGATTGAAGCGCTCGCATGGGCTTTGAAGCAAACCGCCGGCGACTCTGTCGGCAAGCTCCTCCTCGTCACGCTCGCCAATTACGCCGACGACAACGGTCGGGCATGGCCGAGCCAAGCGAAGCTCGCCGTTCAATGCGAGATCTCGGTCGACACCGTTCAAAGGCGCCTGGCGCGGCTCGAGCGGCGCGGCCTCCTCAAGCGGGAGCGACGGAGGCGCGCGGACGGCGGATGGACAACGAGCGCGGTCACTCTCGCCTATACCGCAATATCAGCGGCAAGGGGGGCCGCAGCCGGCGGCGAGGATACCGCAGATCCGGCGGTAAGGGATCCCGCGAGTGTGCGGCAACAAGAACCATCACTTGAATCCTTCACTTTAGAGAAAGAGAAAAACAGACAGGAGGAGCGCGCGCGCGCGATCTCGATCCCGGAAAATTTCGAGCCGGACATGATCGACGCTCAACGCCTCGGGATGACGCTCCCGGAGGCGGCGGACGCCGTCGAGCGCTTTGTCGACCATGCCAGGGCAAACGATCGCCGCTCGACCGATTGGCCGGCGGCGTGGCGCAATTGGGTCCGGATCGGGATCGATCAACGGACGCGATATCCGGCGAGGACGAGCAACGGAGGAGGAGGCGAAAAGCCGAGAAAACGGACGAGCGCGGAAGTTCTTTGCGAGATCATTAACGAGGCAAGAGGGAATGCAAGCCATGGCTACCAGCACGGCAATCGGTCCGAACACTTTACAGGAACAACTATCGAAGGCGCGGCAACACGTTAACGGGCGCGATCCGAAGGCGCTCGCCGAGGCCGTTAGCAAGCTATTCCTGGCCTATCAGGCCGGCGGCGGCGAGGGCTTAAAGGGAATGGTCGGATCGTATTGCGCGATCCTTTCCGATCTCCCGGTATGGGCGGCGATCGCAGCTTGCAACGAATGGCCGAGGGGCAAATACCGGGACGAGGACGGGGCGCGCTTTAACGGCAAATATCCGCCGACCGCCGAGCAATTACACACAGCCGGCGAGGCCGAGGCGGGATTCGCAAAGCGGGAGCTCGAGCGGATCGAGCAAGCCGCCGGCCTCGGCGTCCTCGGGACGGTCCGCTATCGAGCGGCTCGACCAGGCGAGAAAACGGTCGGGGAGGTCGCCGCCGAGCGCGAGGCGGCGGAGGCCGAGGCGGCGACGCCGGAGCAACGGGAGCGGATCGCCGCCGGCCTGGCGGCGCTACAAGGCGAGCTCGTCGATCGCGTCGTCGACGGTCCTCGTCCTCCGACGCCGGAGGAGATCGAGCGCGCTCGCCGATACGACGAGATCGCCGCGATCAACCGAGGCAAGCGAGCCATGGGGGAGCGGAATCTCCCGATCCCGCCGGAGCACCGTCTCGAGCTCGCCGAGCTCCCGGGCGGCGACAAGCGGACCGAGGAGCAAAAGGAGGCCGACGCTAAAGCGTGGCTCGAGCGGCGCGCGGCGGAGTTCGGCGTCGATCTCTCGAGGATCC
>Ga0105104_10000363_pt1 | contig 34636 bp, 28 predicted proteins | sample PPLLaktember2015_3_FD_87034 | JGI IMG/M metagenome (GOLD analysis project Ga0105104, IMG submission 87034) | Freshwater sediment microbial communities from Prairie Pothole Lake near Jamestown, North Dakota, USA - PPLs Lake P7 Core (6) Depth... | ecosystem: Environmental > Aquatic > Freshwater >... | reverse complement strand
TCCAGGGGGCTGTAGTCGGCCCGTCACGGACGGGTTTTATTATTGCATTGCCGGGATATCCTCTATTTCTCGGGCGTGATTAGAACACGCCCCTACTTTCACCTCGCGCTCCTCTTCCCAACTTATCATTCATCATTTCAAAGGCACCGATACGCCCCTATAGCACAAAAGTAACCTTAAGTTAGTGACATTCTTGACTGTCCTTTTTTTTCCAGGGAAAAAACATTTGACTTTTCATACCGAGATGGTGTATAAATTTATTTTTAAAGGAGAATACAGATGAAAAAAATAATCTTCATTATCACAGTTTTGATTTGCTTAACTGCATGGTTAAGCGATGTCGCATGGTCCCAGGAAGTCAAATTCCCCAGGGTAAGCCCAAAAGCCTCCGTTATGCAGACAGTGGGTTTAACGGATGTAACCATCACCTATTGCAGACCGGGAGTCAAAGGCCGGGTAATCTGGGGCGACTTGGTTCCATACGACCAGGTGTGGCGAACCGGGGCCAATGAAGCCACTACCATCACTTTTTCCAACGATGTCATGATCGAAGATAAAAATCTCCCCGCTGGGACTTACGGTCTATTTACAATCCCGGGAAAAGAAGAATGGTCGTTTGTTTTCAGTAAACAAGCGATTACCTGGGGAACTTATTCATATAAAGAAGACCAGGACGTTATCCGGGTTAAAGTTAAACCGGCGGAAGCCCCCCACTGCGAATGGATGTTGTTCTATTTCGCGGATTTAACGGATAGTTCCGCGAAAGTAGTCCTTCACTGGGACAAATTGATGGTGTGCTTTACCGTTAAAATCGATACCAAAGGCATGGTTTTAAAGAATATCGAAAATTCCATGAACCGGTATTGGTCGCTTCCTTATAATGCCGCCAATTATGCTTTCGAAAGCGAAATGACGGAAAAAGCCAAAGATTGGGTCAATATTTCCGTATCCATCAAAGAAATGTATTGGAACATGTTCTTGAAAGCTAAAATCTATAAGAAATTAGCCAAGAACAAAAAAGAAGCGGACGAAGCTTTGAAAATTCTTGAAAAAGCCATGTTCCTGGTTAAAGATCTACCGGAAAACCAGAAGCAGTATGCTGAAGAAGGTAAAAAACTTCTCGAAGAGTGGAAAACCAAGAAGTAATACATCAACATCGCTAACCCGGTGAAGTTCATCACGGATATTTATGTTTAAAATTTATCCGTGATGGGCTTCCCAAATTGTGGTAACCTGGGGAGCCAGGTGGAGCGGATTAAACGGTTTATTAATAATACCGATGGCACCGAGGCGGTTATATTGTTCAATTTGATGCGCCTGGACCCGGGACGTAATAAAAATAACAGGAAGCTCTTTCGTATCGGGATTTTGGCGAAGGTATTCCACTGTCTTTGGGCCCGACATCCCGGGCATTATAACATCGATGATAATCAAATCAGGTTTGTATTCGGGGATATCCACAATCGCTTGCTCACCCGAAGGACTTATTTTGACGAGAAAATTCCCACTCATTTCCAGGCCGTGCTTCACAATCTGCTGAAGATCCGGGTCATCGTCCACGTATAGAACCCGGAGTTTTTCCGAACGACTTATCATTTGATTTTGCCTTTAATTTGTTGTATTTTCATAATATTTTTTAATGGATTGTCCTGGTTTGCCGCATCACTTCAATCCCCGTTGAAATAACAGGGTGATGACGCATATTATCCAAAATCCAATCGATTTTGTTTTTCTTTTCATCCTGGGGATTAAAACCTTCGGAGATAAGAATATCCAGCAGTTCTTCCAATTGAAGGGCATGATCGGAAATTTCTTTAAAACCGAAAGTAGCACCGGACCCACTTAACGTATGAACCATACGCCGGAATTTCTCCAACTGGGCTCCCCGGTTTATGGCATCTTTTCGAATTTGAATGTTGGCCCACAGTTGCTCCAGTTCCATGATTTTTTGAGGGAGGCGGGACGTATAATCTTCCCGTAGGTCGCGGAATTGGTCTGAAGCCGATTCATCGAAAAGAAGAGGTCCCGTTTTTTCCGGTTTATTTTTTTGAGCAGGTCCAAGGAATACTTCGACTTTTTTGAGCAGTTCGCTAAAATTAAGAGGCTTTTCAATAAAATCTTCCACCCCCAGTTTCCTGGCTTCCAATTTGTGTATAGCATTTTTGTAAACCGCTGTCATAATGATAATAGGAATATCTTTGAGGCGATTATCATTCTTCATGGATTTGCAAATATCGAAACCGTGGAGCTTGGGCAAGAGTAAATCGGTTAGCACCATGCCGGGCGTGGTGTCGCGGATTAATTGCAAACCGGTCATCCCGTCATTGGTGCATGTTACCTGGTAGCCGTATTGTTCCAAAAAACTTTTTATCGACTTTCCCAGCGTTTCTTCATCCTCGATAACTAAAATAGTTTTGTTCATAAGCAACCTCCCCAGAAAAAAATCTCCTGGAATTAAAGAGAATCTTCTGAGATTTAGCCATTATATCAAATTGTTTTTTATTTTTAAATCAGTATTTCTACTCATTTTTTATTTTTCAATTTTAGAACATTTTTTTTTACTGCTCGTATTATATTTAATAAAAAGAGTCGACACGACATACCCGGTAACATAACGTGCCGAAGTACGAAAAAAAATTTGTAAATATGAGGTGAAAATGAAGATCAATTGCAGAAAAATTGTTACTTGCTTTTTTGTTCTTGTTTTAATTTTTCCTTTATTGGAGAATGCGGAACCAAAAAAAGCACTCATTTCTTTTACCGCTTACCATACACCATCGGAAGTTTCAGGGATAGTCAAAGATATTGCCGCAGCTAACTCATCTTTTGCGAAAATGCATACGTTAGCCGCCACACCCGGGAAAAACGAGATGGTTATACTGGAATTGGGACCGGAAGTCGGTCAAACAAAGAAAAAGCTCCCGGCTGTCCTGGTGGCTGCCAATATGCATGGAAATGTTCCCATCTCCACCGAAGCGGCGCTCTCTCTTATCCAACAAATCGTGGATCAAGCCGATGTGCGAAAAGATAAAACATGGTACATTATTCCCATTGGAAACCCGGATGCAGCATGGAATTATTTTAAAAAACCGTTGAAAACGGATACCCGGAACAGCCGGCCATATAACGACGATAAAGATGACCGGATCGATGAAGACGGCACCGATGACCTGGACGGCAACGGGATTATTACCACGATGCGGGTAAAGAGTCCAAACGGGCAGTGGATGCCCGTAGAAGGTGAACCCCGGTTAATGAAACGAGCAGACTGGATTAAAGGCGAAAAAGGCGTTTACAAACTCTATACCGAAGGCATCGATAACGATGAAGACGGCGAGTACAACGAAGATGGCCCCGGGGGCGTCAATATCGGGATCAACTTCCCCCACCTCTTCCACTTCTTCACTGCCACCGGCGGCACCTGGGCCGGCAGCGAAGCCGAAACCTATAACCTCTTTAAATTCGTCTTCCAACACCCCGAAATCGCTATGACCATCTCTTTCGGAGACGACAATTTTTGCTTAAATCCACCCCGATCCGGACGGAGAGAAACGGGCGATTATTCAAAAATCAAAATCCCTAAATTCATCGCCAGTGAATTCGGTTATGACGCGGACAAAACCTACACCATGGAAGAAATAATGGAAAAAGCAAAGGAAATGGTTCCCCCGGACTTTGAACTAACCGAAAGCATGGTGGCCGGGTTCCTTGGACTGGGCGCAGCAGCTAACCCACAACCCGAAGACCTGAAGTTTTACACCGAAATCTCCGACCAATACAAAGAATTTCTCAAAAAAAATAAAATGGAACAGAAACGACTGGACCCGGCAGAAGATAAAGACGGCTCCTTCGAATTGTGGTCTTACTACCAACTCGGCGTCCCCTCCTTTGCCTTAGATTTCTGGACCCCTCCCAAACCGGAAGAAAAAAAAGAAGAAGGCGGTTTCACCCCCGATAAATTGGAAGCCATGTCCAACGACGATTTTATCGCCCTGGGCGAAGAAAAAATCGACGCTTTCTTGAAAAGCTCCGGGGCCCCGGGTGGAATCAAAGCCAAAATGATCATCGAGATGGTTAAAAGCGGCCAGATGACTACCAAGAAAATGGCTGAAATGATGCGCCAAATGCCCAAACCCAAAAGCTCCGAAGGCGCCGACCAAAACGAAAAAGCCATACTGCAATTCTCCGATAAAGAACTCCAGGGCAAAGGGTTTGTCGATTGGAAAACCTTTAAACACCCTACCCTCGGCGAAGTGGAAATCGGCGGCTTTGCCCCCTTCCTCAACAATACTCCCCCTGCCTCCCTGCTAGACTCCTTGCTGAAATCTCAAACACCCTGGGTCTTTGAACTGGCAAAAAAACTCCCCTGCATGAAAATAGCCAAAACCGAAGTTAAAAACCTCGAAAGCGGGATTTACCGCGTCAAAGTTTGGGTCGAAAATACCGGCTATTTACCTTACCCCACCGCAATGGGCGAACGAAACCAACAAATTCCCCCAGTGGTGATTACTTTGAAAGGCGAAGGCATAAAAATCATCGATGGAAAACCACGCAGTTTCATTTCAAAATTACGCGGTCATGATGCCGGTATGGTTCAATGGCTCATCCATACCGCCAAACCTGTTCAGCTTCACATCGACGTATCCACCCCCAGTGCGTGGTCGGATACCAAAACAATATCGATAGAACCCGGTCCGGGAGGTGCTAAATGAAAAAAGTCATCCTATTTTTATCGATTTTATTCACTGTCGTTTTCGTTCCTGTTTCAGGCCAGGCAGTGAACCTTTATGAACAACATGAAGTCACGGTCCCACTGCGATTCGATTATTATTATACCTACGAAATGATCAATGATGCGCTTAAAAAACTCCATGCCGCTTACCCCCAACTGACCCAGTTGGACCTGGTGGGAAAAAGCGAAGAAGGGCGCGACATTTATTGTATGACCGTCAATAACCCCAAAACCGGGAATAAACTGGATAAACCCGGCATTTACGTGGATGCCAATATCCACGGTAACGAAATCCAGGGATCGGAAGTGGCGTTGTACCTCCTGGATTATTTGCTGGATAATTACGGCAAAATAAAAGAAATCACCAGGTTAGTCGATAGTAAATGCTTTTACGTGATTCCTTGCGTAAACGTCGATGGACGGTATCACTTTATGAAAGAGGGGAATTACAGCAGCAGCGCCCGGACTATTCTTGCCCCCCGCGACGATGATAATGACGGCTTAGTCGATGAAGACACATTCGACGACCTGGATGGCGATGGCAATATTTGCCAGATGCGCAAAAAAGACCCCTTCGGTCAATTCAAAACCGACGCCGATGACCCCCGCGTATTGGTCCGAATTAAACCCGGTGAAAAAGGCGAATGGGCAATGCTCGGTATGGAAGGCATCGACAACGACGGCGATGGAAGAGTAAATGAAGACGAACCGGGATACCTCGATGGAAACCGCAATTGGGGCTATGATTGGCAGCCCCCTTACGTCCAGCTAGGCGCCGGGAATTATCCCCTCTCTGCTGTCGGCTTAAAATCCATGGCCGACTACATCGGGAAACTCCCCAATATCTGTATGGTTTGGGCCTTTCACAACTACGGCGGTATGATCCTCCGCGGCCCCAGCACCAAAGTCCAGGGCGAATACCCCCGCAGCGACATCGAAGTTTATGACTACCTCGGCAAGCAGGCAGAACGAATAACCCCCGGCTACCGGTACATCATAAGCTGGAAAGACCTCTACACCACTTACGGCGATTTCTCCGAGTGGATGGTCATGACCCACGGCGCCTACAGCTTTGTCGGCGAACTCTTTGCCACCTCCAGCGAAACCTTTAAAACCTACGAAGAAAGCAAAAAAGCTAAACCCGAAGCCGATTTCGATAAGGAAGACGATTACGACGCCGAAGCAATGTTCTCCATGTATAATGAAAAAGACCGCGAACAATTGAAATTCAACGACCACCTGGCCCAGGGCGAAATGTTCGTCAATTGGAAACCTTATAAACACCCCACTTACGGCGATATCGAAATCGGGGGTTGGATCAAATACAGTTCCCGAATCTCTCACCCTTTCATGCTCAAAGACCTCGTACACCGAAATGCTTCCGCCATTATCTTCTCGGCCAAACACACCCCGGAAGCGAGCATGGATATTTTCGATAAACAAAAAGTCGGGGAAAACCTCTACCGTATCCGCGTCAGGCTCTCCAATACCAAAGCCATGCCTTCCATGAGCTACCAGGCCCAAAAAAATAAACTCTACCCCAAAGACATCCTGAAAGTCTCGGGACCCGGCATTAAAGTAATTGCCGGCGGCGAACTCACCGATATACACAGGGATCGCGTTCTATACAAAGAATATAAACCCGATGTCCAGTTTTTAGCTGTCCCCGGCTTTGGAAAAATCGAATACCAATTCCTGGTCTCCGGCACCGGTTCCATCCAAATCGAGTATTCCTCTCGCCACGCCGGACGAATTGTAAAGAATATCCAATTATAGCCCGTATATATTTGATCTACACCATACGGATACGAAGGCGTTTTGAATAATATTAAATAGAAATGGTTATAAACAAAGGGGGCGCTTGTAAAAAAAGCGCCCCCGCTTCTTTTATTCCCGGATCGATTCTACTTTATATCCACCTGTCGCCGGGTCCGGGTTAAGAAGACAATTTCCTTCTTAATTGATCGATGAAAAGTAAAATGTTTTTTTTATTATTACTCAAAAACAGTTTCCAATCCTCTAACGCTTTTTGAATCTTATCGGATAAAGCCGAATTCCTTTCCAACAGCGGCGGATATTCACCCCCGTTCAACTTCACCCTCAAATGATTATCGCACAATAACTCGATCACGATTTCACTCAACTCTTCCGTCGGTAAAAATGAACGTAAAACTTCATGCCACAAACTCACCGTCGTATAATTCGCCCAATCCTCATTGTGCCCCCAAAAAATCAAATCGCTGCCAATTATACTGAACTGGTTCCGCAGCGACGGATGAGTCACATAAACGGTGAAAGCCTTATTCATTTTTAATCCCGTTACTTCTAAAATCGTGGCATACGTACTTTCATAATTCCCGTTCCATTGATCCCTACAATAAGCAGCATATTCCCAGGTTTGTGTCAAAATCTTTTGAAAACTGGGAGACTCCGCTGCCTTAAGCAAATAGGGCATCAGCTCTTTAAGTTTCGGGGAACTAAAGTTATCGGGCCTGATTTCCCCCGGATCAAGCACCATTAGTTTGTCGTAATAGTCCTTAGAAAGTTCTTCCATATATTTATGGTAGGAAAGAATATCTTCTTTAAAACTCTCGGACGAAAACATGTCTTTCGAGCGAAGTGTATGGGCAGCCAGGTAAACATCATGCACTTCGAAATTCATTTTTATCCCTACCCCACCTGCCGCATTTGTACTCCCTTCACCTTCAATTTCCAACACTCGACCCGAAAAAAAATGTACTCCCACAACAAAGAAGAGAACAAAGATAATCGATAGCCTCATTTTTTTCCTCCTGGCCCTAAAGGCCCGGTTCACAACTCACGGGTCCACCATTATTCGCGGTGGATACTTTCGGTGGCGAAATGAGTTACAATATAAGTATAACCCGAATTTAAGGCTTTTTCAACCGGGAAGATGATTATCTCGATTTTTTTTATTCTTTTCGAGTATTCTTTTAATTTTATCGATGAATGGCCGAGGCCGGATCCGGCAGCGCTTTGCGGTCGACCTTCCCGCTGGGCGTCACCGGGAAATGATCCATAGAAATAAAAATCCCCGGGACCATATATTCCGGCAGCATCTCTTTTAATGAAGCTTTCAATTCTTTTGGAACCGGCTGAAACCCCGTATGAAAGATCATGTAAGCCACAATCATGGTGATATTTTTTGAAAACTGCTTCACCGTCACAACACAATCCCTCACACCCGGAAGCTTCCCTATAACCGCCTCGATCTCCCCTAACTCGATACGAAACCCATGAATCTTCACCTGGTGATCCACCCGTCCTAAAAACTCGATGTTCCCATCCGGCAGCCACCGCGCTAAATCACCGGTCCTGTAGAAAGTTCCCAGGGGCTCTTTTTGTAAAAACCGCCCCTGGACCCCGTAAAAACTATTATTAAGGTTATTATTAATTCACAAAAGTTTTTGGGAGTCCAGAACCCTTTTTTCAAAAAGGGTTTTGGTCTTTAAAACAAATCTTTCCGCTGTCATTTCCGGTTTGTTTAAATACCCGCGCGCGACGCCTGCGCCCCCTATATATAATTCTCCCATCTCCCCCACTTCCGCAACCCGCGAATTTTCAACTAAAATAAGAATTTCGATATTGTCGATGGGTTTCCCGATGGGTATTCGCTCACTCTCACCTTCCAGCGGGCAATCATAATACGTGACATCCACTGTGGCTTCCGTGGGGCCATACAAATTGATCAAGTGGGTGCCGTTCGGTTTATAGAGTATTTCGGAAAATGCGTTTACATGCGCCGGGATTAAACTTTCTCCGCTGGCGAAAACTTTTTTCAAGCTTCCCATTCGTTCGACATCTCCCGGGGAATTCCGGAGATAATCCAGGAAAACGCTCATCATCGACGGTACGAAATGCATCACCGTCACGCCGGATTTTTCCACTGTTTCGACTATCGCCTGCGGGAACTTCTCACCGCCGGGAACAAGAAAGCACACTTTCGCTCCCACCAACGACCACCAGAACATCTCCCAAACCGATACATCAAAGAAAAAAGGCGTTTTTTGCAGTATAGTATCGCTTTCATCTATGGGGTATTTTTTGTGCATCCACGCAAGGCGGTTGATCAAAGCTCCGTGTTGGATCATCACCCCTTTCGGTTGACCGGTGGAACCTGAGGTATATATCACATAAACCAGGTTGTCCGGCGAAGCCGCTGCCGGTAAATCCCCATTCGGTAAACGAAAGATATCTTCATTTTCTATATCTATTTCGATCACGTCCACACCTGTTCCCATTTCATCCACATTTTTTTTGAATCTCTTTTGTGCCAGCAAAAAACGGATACCGCTGTCATGGATGATATGTACCAGGCGTTTGACCGGGGTGGAAGGGGACAAAGGCAGGTAAGCCCCTCCTGCTTTCAATATCCCGTAAATCCCTACCATCATTTCCAATGATCGATCCATCATAACCCCGACTATTCCATCAGGGCTAACCCCTTTTTCACGCAGTAGAAATCCCACACTGTTTGCTTTCGCATTTAATTGCCCGTAAGTCAGGGATTGGTTTTTAAATGATGCGGCCATCTCCCCCGGGCATCGCTGCACTTGCTCTTCAAACAGTTGATGAAGGTTCTTTTTTGTCGGGTACGTGATTTCCATGGATTGTCCTTTTGTAATTGTGGTATTTTATTGCTGTTATCCCGCTTTCTTTAAATCTTTTCGCGTTGGGCCGGGATGGTGTTCCGGTAACTCTATTTATTTACAACCACTTTTTAAATTTCCAGAAAAACATAAACCCAATAACCGAGATCAGTGAGAGGCCAATGATGATCCAGAAGGCGTGGGGGTAACTTCCCAGCGGTATTTTGACATTCATGGAAAACATGCTCACCACGAATGTCGGGACCATGATACCGATGGTAATGATGTTAAGGGTTTTCATCAACACGTTGAGATTATTGCTGACTATCGAAACCCGTGCGTCCATTAAACCTGCAAGAACGTTGGAGTAAATTTCCGCCTGGCGATAGCACTGGTTGTTTTCAATGAGCAAGTCATCCAGGTATTCCTGGTTTTCCTGGTTGAAATCCAGTTTCGACGCATTCACTTTTAGTTTTTCCATCATGATGGTATTGGAGTTGATGGCGTTCAAATAGTAAACCAGGCTTTTTTCCAGCATGAATAGGTTCAGCAGGTAGCGATTTTCCATCGATGCGTTGATCTTATGTTCCAATTCATCGGAGATCAGGTTAATGATTTTTAAGTGCATAATGAAGTGAAAGATGGAACGGTAGATCAATTTCAAAAAAGTTTCGGGGATTGTCGTAACCCGGGTGAAGTGTTTGCCTTCGAAGAGTACGAATTCTTCGCCCATTACGATAACCAACTTATCTTTGAACAGGAACATACCGAAGGATGACACTTTAAACATGAATTGATCTTTCCCGGAATAATTTTTCGGACATTTCAGGATTAAAGCCAAGTGTTCGGGTTCGAATTCCATACGGGCTTGTTCGTCGGGGTCTAAAGCGGAATTTAAAGTATGTTCGTCCAATTTATATTCATTGATTAAAAAACGTTTTTCATTTTCGTCGGGATTCACGAAAACCAAAATAGGGGATACATTCTCGTCCGGGGCTTCGCAAATCTTTCGGTCTCGAATTTGGTATTTTTTGAGCATCCTACGCCTCCAAAGCCAACTGTCATATCGCTTCTGCAGAGATTATTTTAAATGTAAACCGACGGAAAGTCAATACTATTTATCCTTTCTTCGAAATTTTTGTCCCGTGCCGGCCATCCGTTGGGCTCACCATTGAAAATACAGCGAAGGTCGAAGGTTTTAACTTAAAACCCGGTTGCGAAATATATAAGCCGTCCAGGTGCCGGCTGCGGCGCTGAAAAGGTGACTCTCCCATGAAATCATTCCCTGGAAGGGAAGCATACCGGTGAGCATGGAACCGCCATAAAGAAAAATCACTGCGATGGAGATTAATACTGAAAGGATGTTTCGTTTGATAAAGCCGTACACCACGAGGAAAGCCGCCATCCCGTAAATAAGCCCGCTGGCCCCGATATGGATGGAAGTACGCCCCAACAGCCACACCAATCCACCGCCTGCGAGGGCGATCGTTATCAATACATGGTTTATGATGCGTCCATAAAGTGCGGCCAACAATAATCCCAGTACGATAAACGGGACCGTATTGCCTACCAGGTGAACCCAATTGGCGTGAAGAAAGGGCGAACAAGGAATACCGATTAATCCTTTCCAGGCCCGGGGGAGTATCCCATAGTTTTTCAAATGCAGCGGTAAAATCCAATCCAACACATGTACCGCCCACATCAGTCCCGCTAAAAATAATATCACTTCTATTTTCTTTTTTATCATCCCGGCTACCTCCTTTATAATTCAGTAACCCTATATTAACACCCACCAGGTCGAAGAACCCTCCATGCACTGTGTTCTTTTCTAAAAAAATTACCGGCGTCCTACCGGCCTGGGAAGTATCGGATTTTTTTTCTTATCTTCTTCTAATTTTTTAAACTCCAATTCCTCGAACAGAACAGAGGGTGAAATAATAGATGCCGGGATGCCCATGGTGCTTTTCCCGCCATAGAAGTACGAGGCTCCGGTTATATCGCCGCCCGGGGGCATCTGGCAATGGTAAAGGGAATAATCATTGCTTACTCCCGCCATGTATTTTAAATCTTTTATCGTTAATTCGCTGAGTGTGATACCTCTTACCGGTTCTTCCGTGCCGCTGTCGACGTTCACTTTATAAATCATCACCGGTACGGTAATCGGCCTATCGCCCTGTCCGCCGGTGTTTAAAACGGAGGAGCTCATCGACCAATCCATCCCGGTAATAGATGGATTATCGAAGGTTTTAATGATGATCCCATAGGCAAGTTTCTGATCTTTGCACAACTGCAAGAATTTTTCTTTCAATTGTGCGGGAGTTTTTCCATTGGATGTGGTAATGAAGAGGTTCCCGATTTGAGGGGCGGCCGACCCGATAAAAGGTGCTCTTCCATGTCCGTTGGATTGAGGGATATCTTTCCTGGGCAGCCGGTACATCAAAAAGTTTTTGAGGGTGCCGTTTTCGATCAGGGTCACCGGTTGAGTGGGTACGCCTTCGTCGTCTACCGGGTAAGAACCCAGCAGGGTATATTTTTCGAAGTTTGTCCGGGTGGGGTCATCCACTACCGTTAGGTCTTCGGGGAGAACCCGGCGGTTCATTCGCTGCGCCAATTTAGAGGGGGGCGACAGCCTCGGCATCACGGAAGTATCGGTGAGTAGTGCCCGTTGGCCGGAAAGATGGGGCGCCAATATTTGCGCGAAGAGTTCCCCGGAGGCTTGACCGGCGACTAATACGGGCCCGATGTAACTATCTATTGGCTGCGCACCCACGAGGGTGTTTAGTTCTCTTGCCATTTTTTCAATTGCTTCGGTTAACTCTTTTTCCTGCGGCATTTCATCGATGGAAGCCGCATAGAAAGGAATGGAATGGGTCAAGCGGCTCCCGTCCGGGGTTTGGGTGGTCGCGGCGGCTGCCAGGTAAATGAGCGGTTCGGGCCTGTATACTAAAGTCCCTTCGCTGTTAATATAGTATTTTTCGTCCAAAGTGATTTCCATTTCTACTCGCGATTCGTAGACCGAGGGAAATTGCAGGAATAGTGCCGATAAGTTTCTAATTAATTTCTCCCATTTCTGCCGGTTGATCTTTAAAATGGATGGGTCTGCCGGTTTTTGTGGGGAGATGAACCGGAGGCTTTTTTCTCTTGAAAAATCCGGGATACTTTCGGATTGAACCTGGTTTTTCATAAACGCGGTTTTTTCCGCCAGTTGTTCCAATGCTTCTTTATAAGCGGCGTCGGTAGTTAGCCAGGTATTCCAGCGAATCGCGTTATAATCGTTGTCCAATACGATATTCCCCGAATTCGGAAACAATAATGAAGACATTCCATTGCTTCCCACGAATGCCGTGTTGTCGAAATTATAATCGCCCACCCGCAGTCCTACTTTAAGATAGCGGTTCCGTTCCGTCTCCGATCGGTTTAAAGCACCTAAACTCCCCTGTATATACAGTGCATTGCGATCAAGCAGCGTATATTCTACGAAATAGGGTTTTTCCATTTTTTCGATTTTAAGCGAATTCATGGACCGGTCTAATTCATCTTTTAGAGCGGCGAAAACCGGGTTATCCGCCTTAGTTTCTTGCCGGTCGGGAGGGGGTAATGCCGGTGGTTTATCGGACTGTTTGAATTTTTTTTGAACTTCGATCTGGGTAGTCAGGATGGCGGGTGAAATTGCCGATGCGGGTATGCTGCCGGATTCTGCACCGCAGAACCCGTTAAATACTCCCGGTGTTTGACCGCAGGCGATGATTTTGCTGAAGGATGTCAGCGGTGTACCGATCAAATCCACGCCCCTGACCAATTCGTCCGGTCTTCCATCCACGTACACCCGGTATACGATGATAGGCATGACGTTAAAGGACTGGGTGGAGTATCGCTGGGTATGTGTTCCCCCCCCGCTGATATCTTTAAAAAACAGCCCGTATGGTTTGCTTTGCGATTTGCATTGGTCGATCAGCATTTTTCGGAGTGTGTCCATAGGAACGGTTTTATGTGCTTCGACGATGGTGTTTCCTTGCCGGGCTACCGGGCTTAAACCGGCCTGGGCGCGTCCGTGTCCGTTGGAGCGGGGGAAATTTTCGATGGGGGAGCGGGACATCAGGAAGTTTTTTAAAATCCCGTTTTTCACCAGGTCGACGCGTTGGGCTTTTACACCTTCGTCATCGTAGAGGTAGTGGCCGTTGAGGTCGATATTTTCATAAAGTTTCAATGTCGGGTCGTCATATACTGAAATAAAAGAAGGTAGAACTTCTTTGTCGATTTGCCGGGTGAAGGTTTGGCCTTCGGTTTCGTCTTTTTGCCGGTGTCCTTCGATCCGGTGTCCGAAGATTTCGTGGAAAAATACGGCCGCAGCTTCGCCGGACAGGATAGCCGGGCCCGTATAGGGTTCCATAGCCGGGGCTTTTCGCAGTGCCAGGATATCTTTGATCACTTCTTCTACTGCTGCTTTAATCATGGAGTCTGCCGGCAGGTTCGCTTCGGTTCGAGAGTTAAAAATTTTGGTTTTATAGAGTTCCATCCCGTCTTCTGCTTTAGTGCCGGCAAAAATGGATAGTTGCCAGTAGGTTTTTCCCTGGATCAATTGAGTTCCTTCGCTGTTGACCAGGTATTTATTCTCCGCATCCGCGCTGAGCGACACGGAGGAGTTATAGATTTCCGGGTATCGATTAAATAGTGCAGAATATTGTTTCAGCCGGTTTTCCCAGGTTTTTGAGTCGATGGAAACCGATTCCGTTTTTGAAAAGTATGTTTGGGGTGTTTCTACGGAGAAGTCGTTGGATTCATCTTCTTCTTTCACAGTCACGTTTTTATTGGTTTCGATCTGGACCATTCGTTCGACGGCGGACTTGTATTTTTTATCCGTTTCCAACCATAAAACGTTTTTAATGGCGTCGAGGCTGTCGTCGATGGGAAGAGGGGAAGTTTTACTATAGTTGAGGCTGTAATCGGACCGGTTTCCTCTTAATGCGTGTGTATTGTCGAGTTGATGAGAGCCCACGCGGACATCCGCATCCAAAAACCGCGATTTATCTGCGCTGTTGTAAGCCAGGGCGCCATAAGATGAGCTGATGGAGACTGTTTTGTATTCGGTAACCCGGTAACTAATAAAATAAGGCGGCATCGTCTCTTTTCCCAGTATCTTCATCGAGCGCGCCAATTCCGATTTCATGGCATCCAGGATGACCCCGGGTTCCTTTTGATGGTCCCCGCCGATGGTTTGAAAAGCGAATAATAAGCAAAAAGCAATGAAAATTGTTTTTCTCAAAATTTTTCCCATTATGGCTCCTTTGATAAGAAGGATATGATATATAAAAAAATCCTTTTTGTCAAAAAAAACATTGGATTTTGTTTTTCTTTTTTGACTGTCCCCTTTTTCGCCGCTGCGTGGGGGTTCTTTTTTGACTGTCCCCTTTTTCACCGCTGCGTGGGGGGCGTTTGCAGGGCCGGAATATTCGGACAACGCTCAAAAATCTATCGACTCAGGTAATATTGGTAATACGCTCCCAACTGAAACATACCCTGATAAAAATAAAGTTAATAATCAAAAACTTTGGGAAGGTCCAGGAAACCCTTTCATGAAAGGGTTTCCTGGTCGTCGAAGACAAATCGGGCGGTGGATTTTGGTTTTACGATAAATATTGCCAGAAATCGAAATCTCTGGTATCATTACAGGGTTTACACACGAGCAATCCAGGATAATAATTAAATGGACCAACTCCCGATAGACAATTATAGAAAAGAAATCGAAGATACCATCGCCAAAAACCCGGTAACCATACTAACCGCAGAAACGGGGGCAGGGAAATCTACACGCGTTCCGCTCTGGATGTGGAAAAAAAACAAAGTCGTCCACGTCACCCAACCGCGCCGCATCGCCACCCGCTCCCTATCCCTTTACCTCGCCCACATCACCAACACGCAACTGGGTAAAGAGATCGGGTATCAAACGGGTTTCGACAGCAAACAATCCAAAAACACCCGGCTCCTCTACCTCACCGACGGCGTCCAAATGATCCGGGAAATCAAACGAAAACGGGATTACGATGTCCTGCTGCTGGACGAAATCCACGAATGGAACCTGAACCAGGAAGTCCTGGTGGGCGTGGTCAAACAAAACCTGGAACGCGGATTTTATCGAACTTCAGGGAAACGGGTGGTCATCATGTCCGCTACACTCCAGGCCCAACGCCTCTCCACTTTCCTCGCCGATTCCCCCATTATCTCCGTTCCCGGACGCGGTTACCCCGTAACACTCCACCACAACGACCCCCGGTTCCTCCTCCCCGATACCGCCTCTATGGTCGAGTTAGGCTGCAACGTCCTTGTTTTCCAACCCGGTAAACAGGAAATCGATATGTTCATGGAAGAATTGCAGCGCCTGTTGGAAGCAGAAAAACACAAAGCCAAAATCCTGCCCCTCCACGCCGAACTCTCCCTCAATGACCAGGCTAAAGTTTTCGAACATTACCCCATTCCCAAGGTCATCGTGGCAACAGATATCGCTCAAACCAGCTTAACCATCGACGATATCGATGCGGTAGTGGACGGGGGAATAAAAAAAGAACTCCGGCTGGTGCGCGGCATCGAAGGCCTGTACCCCGTGGATATCTCTTCCTCCGAATGCATGCAGCGCGCAGGCCGCGCAGGACGTGTCCGACCCGGTCGATACTTCCTCTGCGCCGACGCGGGTATCAACGACCGCACCGCTTTCCCCGAACCCGAAATCCAACGCCTAAACCTCGAATCCGTGGCTCTACGCTTGATTAAAATGGGACTAGCTCCCCTGGATTTCCCCTTCTTCCACTCCCCCTCCAAAGCATTGATCTTTAAAGCCATTAAACAACTGAAATTACTGGGCGCCATCGACGACAACAACAACGTAACCGAAGACGGCAACAAAATGGCAGAGCTCCCCGTCTCGCTCCGCTGCGCCCGCTTGCTGCTGGAAGCCCAAAAAGGAAGCGGCGAAACGATAGACAACGCGTTGAAATGCATCGCAGTCCTTGAAGCGAAAGGCATCGTCACCAAAGAATATACAGGGGAAAAAGTGGCCCACCTGCCCTACAATTCCGACCTGCTGAACCAACTCCTTCTCTGGCAATCCGTCCGGGTATTCAAACCCCTCATCAGCCAAAAAAAATTCGCCCTGGCCAAAGAAGTATACACGGAACTGAAAAAACGACTCCAACTGCCGGAACTGAAACCCTCCCACTCGATGAAAGATATCGATATGCTCTTTCGCGCTGTCCTGTCCAGCTTCGCGGATGAAGTCCATGTTAAAGGCGGCGATGAATACCAACGCGACAATGAAATCCGACAACTGGACCGCACATCCGTACTCTTCCAATCGAAACCGGAATTGATCGCAGGACTGCCCTTCGATTTAATCATCAACCGGGAAAACTGGAACTCGGGCGAAACAGAACAAATTCTCCTGCCGCTCATTACTTTCGCCTCGGAATTCACCCTGGACATGTTGGAAAAGCTAAAACCCTTCAGCTATTCAAACCAAATCCGCATCTATACGGAACAATCCAAAATCGTCGCCTACCGGGAATACTTTTTCGGCGGCAAAATCATTAAAGCCTTTCCCTCCTCACCCAACTGGCATATCCCGGGAGAAAAAGAACAAGCCGTAGAAGAAGCTTTGAAATGGTTCGACCAAAACCAGGAACGCTTCGAACTCTCAAAAAAACTGCGGAAAGTGGAAAACGATTTCAACGCGGCAAAATCCATCATCAAGGGAAAATTGAAATCTTTCGATTATTACCGGAAAGGTTTCCTCATCCGGGAACTCCGCGCCAACCTCGACATGGACACCCTCGATCTTTTTTTTAATTTCCACAAAGGTTTCTCACGGGTCCATTTGAAAAAACTCCTGCCCTTCCCCTTTATCCGGGATATGAAAAAAGCCCGGTGGCCGGAGAAAATTCTTTTAAACGACGAAACATATCCCATCGACTACATCGAAAAAAAAGCCTTCGTGAAACTGGATTACCCGGTTCTCGAAAAAATAAAAGAAGACGACCTGGTACTGCCTACGGGCGAAACAGCCGGCGTGATCCTGGGAGAACAAAAAATCTCTAACTGGGAATTGGCTGTTTTCGAGTTTAACCGGTGGAAGAAGAATGACCTTTTCGAAAAAAAATACCGGGACCTGGAGAAAACCGGGTTCATGGAAGACCTCATGGGAATCCCGTTTCCCCAGGTTTTTGAAGCCGGGAAAGGAAAAGACAATACCCCCATCGAGTTTTTTATCGTGCCGAAAATCCAAGGAGATAATGCGTTCCTGGCCCACCTGTTCGATCGCGAAGAAGCCGATGCGTATTTTAAATCGTTTCGCAGTACGTGGGAAGAGTATATCAAGAAGTACAAGAAAACCAAATTGGAAGACATTTTTAAACAAAAAGGCTGGAAAGTCAAAGGCTAACCCTATCGCTGCGTCAAGTCTCAATTGCCCGAAAGCAGCAGGGAACAGGATGAATTTAATAAATCATCGAGGCGACAATTCGGATTCGACTCAGCACTAACACGAATTAAATGAATTTGCTTTGGGACAAGAGACTTGAAGAGCAAGTTGTGCGCTTCGCGCGGTTCTCAATTATCAAGTATCAATTAAACTCTTTCAATTGCCCCGGGAAATACAACGTCACCTGGACTTCACCACCCCGGATCTGCGCTAAACCATTTACAACAATCGTTTTTCCTTCCAATCCCCTAAACCACCCCGCACTCCCGGGCTCAACCGTTTCGAAATTAACGGCATATTCCACCGGGATTACCGCACTAAACCGGCTCCGATACGCAGAACCCGCACGAAAATAAATCATTTTTCCAATCGCCTCCACCTTCTGAACCGTAAACCGGATCGATACCGTTTTTCCTACCATCGAGTAAATCCTTTCCCGGTCCAATTCCTCCGGCTCCAAAAGCTTTTGATCCACACTCAACGGCTCGAATTGCAGGTTATTTTTCATTGTAATAGAGCCCATCAACCGATCCTCGCTGTCCCGTTTCAAACTTCCATCCCGCTCCCGCTGGAAAAGAAGACCCACATCCGCACCCTCCAACATAAACCGCGCATAATCCCTCCGTAACAGCCCCGCCAGCTTTTCAACCCCATCGCCCCCCTTGAGCTCCCGGGACACCGGTCCCACCACCCGGTACGTTTCCACTCGTTTCAGAAACCCGAATTGAGGATTGGATGCATCCCGCTTAAACTCCACCGTCACTCCATCCAATACTTTAATTATTGTGGCTTTCAACATGAAATCCCGCTTCTTGATTTTCTCTTCCAGTTCCAGGATCGACTGCTTGAAACTCTCCTTCAACCGTTTATCTTCCGCGGTCGTATAGAAATTAATGAGTACCCTCAGCGCTTCCCCGTACCGCCCGCTTTCTTCATACAACTTCCCTGAAATCGACGGCACATACGGCGGATGACCCGGTAACCGCGAAGCCATTTCATAATATTGCGCCGCCTTCAACGGGTTGTTCAATTTGAAAAAATAATAAAAACCCATCATCTCCGGGAACTTCCAATACTGCGGGTGATAGAACATCCCCAATTTCAATATCTCCATGGCCGAACGCATATCCACATTGCCCAATATATTCCCCGCCAACAATATCGCGTCACGGTTCATCGGGTCCATCTCTACCGCCGTGAAAAATAGTTTTTTAAGGTGCTTGAAACCGAACGTATGCCGCTCATAATAATGGGAACCGAAATAAGTGAGCGCTTTGGCCAAAACCAGGTCCGCCACCAAACCCTCATGACCACACGAAATGAAAGCCAGATAAGCCGGCTCCGGCAAATAAAGGTCCGACTCTTTTTTATTCTCCATTGTCAAAACCACATGCCGCGACAAATATCCCTGCGAAACCACCAACAATAAACCAAAAACTACGATGAGGATTAATACCAAGAACCTTTTCGAGAAAAGGTTCCTGGACCTCCAAAAGCTTTTGATTATCGATCGGTTTTTATTTTGCACTATCATCGGTGTTTATATTTCTTTGTGTTTAAAAACATAGAGCGCCAATAAAACAATCAAAGTGGTGTACGAAAACGAGTAAACCGTGGTATAAAGAAAATAGGAGAGCGGAATGTTTACATGATAAATGATCTCCGTCTTCTTGTTGAAGAATTCCAGGTTCGGACAAAGCCCGTACAGCAGCAAGATGATGTATTTTAACACCAGGTTCGAGGACCGATCTGCGATAACCGCCGCTTGCTGGATCGTGTGACCGATAATATAAACCGACAACGTGAGAAACATCGCTAGTTGAGATGATGTAATGAGCGTAAACAACAACGCAAACGCCAACATCACCAGCATCTCCAACAGCGTTAAATAAGCCGCAATGAGTAAACCCATTATCCACACCTCCCCTTGAAAGATCGAGAGGAGAAAAATCGTCACCGTGATCACCAGTACCCCGCAAAAAACAGCCATGAAAACAGCAACAGCAGTTCCCACCAGGTATTCCGAACGCCGGACCGGTTTGGAAAAAAGAAAATAGAGCGATGTACCCCCGATGTCCCCGGATACCTGGGAAATCCCCAGGAAAATAACGATAAACAATGAAAAAAGATTCAGTACCGACAACCCCAGGTCTTTGGTCGCTTTGATCTGCTGACCCACCACCATTTCATTCAATATCAAGGAAGCAAAGACCAACAACACCGAGGCACCGGAAAGCGAAAGAAACACATTGTCCCGCGTTAACTCCCTCGCTATAATCCCTGCGATATTGGTTACTTTTGCCCGTTTCATTTCGCTCTCCCCTCTTTGTAATAGCTTTCCAATTGTTCCCCGATCCCCGATTGAACTTTGATTAATTGCATCCCAGTTCTCCGTATTTCTTCCAATTTTGCCCACAACTCCCCCCCATCGGTTACAGCGAAAACCTGTTTGCCTTTTTCGTGTTCTCCCTCGGCTTTTCCTTCGACTTCGATTTTGTAGGTCCCGTGGGCACGGAGTTCCCGTAGGGATTTTTCCAGCAGGATTTCCCCGTGGTTCAAAACCATCACGTCCGTGCACAGGGCTTCGATGTCGTCCAGGTCGTGGGTTGAAAACAATATGGTTTTTCCTTTGCGGTGATAGTCCCGGATCAGGTCGATCACCATGCGCCGCCCCAGCGGGTCCAGGCCGGACATCGGTTCGTCCAGTATCAACAGTTCCGGCGAGTGGATGATCGCTTGAGCGATGCCCATGCGCTGCCGCATTCCTTTGGAAAAGGTTTTAACCCGTTCGTTCCGTTCTCCTTCAAGCCCAACTTTTTCCAATACTTCCACTATCCGATCTTTGGAGAAACCTGTTCCCGTGATTTTCAAGGAGAACTCCAGCAGCTCGTAGGCAGTGATGTTTTTGAAGAACTCCGGGTTTTCAGGTAGAAAGCCCAACCGCTGTTTTTCGAATTCTCCCGGTTTCTTGTTGAAGATCAGGATTTTGCCTGAATTCATGCCCGGTTGAATGATGCCCGTGATAATTTTCAGCAGCGTTGTTTTGCCTGCGCCGTTGGGCCCAAGGATGCCGAGGATTTTGTTTTTTACTACCCGGAATGAAACTCCTTTCAGTGCGTGGATGGTTCGAAAGTTTTTTTTAAAAGTTTTTTCGCAATTTTCAATTTCGATGATCATGGCGATATTTTAGCAGGTTTTTAATTAAGCTTCAAGTATAGTAAGAAGATCCCTCTTAACTCGCCCATCATTGCTTACTTTGGAACAAAATTATCATTTTTTGGAACGAAATTAACATCCCCTGGAAAAATTTTGGAACAAATCCGTTATACTTTGGAACAAGAGTTATTTACATGGGATTTTCGTAAGATTAAAATAGCGGCAGACTGAGAGGCAGAAAAGAGAGGGTTTTGGTTTTGCCTGGAGGTCGGGCTTCCCGCGAAAGGGAAGTGAAAGGAAATAATTAAAAAAACTTAAAATCTACACTAGGAGGTGTAAGATGGCAACTTTAAAGAGTTATAATAATGCAGATGATGATTTGTTGTGGAGAAGAAATAATGACGCATGGGATAATACTTCACCTTTAAATGCTCCTTTCGACCCTGAAAATGAAAAATATAGTTTTAATACATTCTTTAGCACTACTCAAAACAAAACGCTTTTTTTTGCAAGGGACAATTGCTATTTTGGTATAAGGATAACTGAATCCATAGATGCAAATAATCCTTTCCGAATAAGAATAGCACCGGTTATCCCTGAAAATCCATTACAACCTTCACGTCCAAGTATGATTATTAGCTCAAATCAAATTAGGAATGATGAATTTAAAGTTCCATTCACTTTGCCGTTAACCATTGCAAAAGTGGCAGAGGTTAAAGTCACAAATAAGTATAAGCATAATATAATTCTAACCCATGATTTAAGTGGCGCAATGCAAGACCTAACAATTCTCCCCTTTGATGAAGTTAGAAATACCAATGCAACGACAGTAGGAATGCTTAATGGTTGTATGAGTCTTTCAATCAATTTTCCCGAGAGATTAGACCTTGCATATTTTTGCATAGTGAGTATTTCTGTTGGCCCCAATCAACCACTTCTTGTTTATTTTGACAAAAAAGGATATTCTGGCTTGAGCTTAGAAAAAAACAGCGGCCTGCCTGATACTATTAATATAACTATTGAGCCTGACACTCGCTGATTAATTTTTATAAAACCGGCTGAAAATAAATTTTTTAAGTTAGGAGAGATTAACATGATCTTTAAAACAAATTTATTTAACTTCCGATTGTCCATTTTAAAAGTAATTATAATAGCTGTTTTTTGCATCTCAATTAGAAACTATACTAGTTCTCAGTCGCCCCTTCCCAGTGAAAATCATTTACTTGAAAAGGAAAAAGCAATAGAATTTATAAATAAAAAATATGAAGCAAATTCGTATAAAATAGATTTATTGCTTTTTAAAACTCCCATCTGTCAAAACACTATTATAAATGAAGCTTTCACTTCTAAAAAAATACTATGTAAACAAGAAAGTTGGCTATTTGTCGCCGATTTCTACCCAGGAGCGACATTTGCTCATAAAGTTGAAATTGGGATTATCAATAACCAAAATAAATTAAACCCTGATGTATTTGTTGCAAAATGGTGGCCTATAAAGATAGAAAATGGGAAAGCCGAATCGCTTTATTTAGATTCTGGGAAATGGGAAAACATTAACTTCATAAATTTCAACCTGCTTAGAAATATTACACTTAGTTATATTCCATCGGTTTATAGACTATACATTTCAGATATTCCCGGTCTTAATACATTACCTTGCAACACGGTATCGAAATACAACCTGAAGAGGGCTGCTCCAGTTATAAAAAAAATTGGAACTTCAGACGATGCTGGTAATCTTTGGGCTATTATTGTTTGCGGCTATGTCGAGAATTCCCAAAACTCTACATGCTATTATGACGCCGTGGATATGGAATCAACTCTAAAAGAATATGGAGTGCGGCCCGAAAGAAGGTTTTTATTTAAACCTGATTTATCTTCAACTGAAGAATTGAATACGAAAATTATAACGTGCATAAAAGATAAAATCAAAGGCCATATTGATAAGGATAATGATAAATTTCTATTTTTTATTAGCACACATGGAAAAGAAAATAATTTAACACTTCAAAGTAATACAGGAATAAATAGTTATTTAGATGACAAAACACTTAAAGGTTTATTGGACGAAATTCCTTGTAAAACACAGTTTGTTGTTATTAATGCTTGTGAAAGCGGAAGTTTTCTTACTTCGCTTATTCCAAATACAAATGATCCAAATATAAACCGAGTAGTCATTACCTCTTCCTATGGCGAAAGTTTTTCCGATTTAGATTGCCTCAATTGTGATTCAAATTATAATGATCGTGGCAGCGAATTTATGAGCGGTTTTATTCAGGCTTTTTCAGTTTCAGACGTAAATGCAATTCCGGAAAAAGATTGGAGGAATAAGCTTAAAAGTGCTGATAAAAATGGCGACTTCAAAGTATCTATAGAAGAGGCATTCCATTTTGCAAAAGAAAATTCCCTTTGTGCTTTAAATTCTATGACAACTAGATGCGGTTTTAGTGGTTTAAATATCCCTGACATACGCTATAGTAATGGAAATACATGTAAATTTCTATTCTGGAAGGAATAAGATTTAAAAGAATATAGGAGCAACCATGACACGCGAGACAGGGATATATTTGACGGACCGATTCGTGAACCAGATGAAAGTGGACGGCGAACCCGCTTGGTTCTCCAGGGAATCCAACCCCCTCAGCGGTTACCTCTGGCGCTGCGTGGAAGATAACTCCGGCTCTTATCGTTTCCTTGGAACACTGGAACTCCTCCCAACTACTACCGCCGAATGTATCCCAGGCCTCTATCTCTGGAAGTTCCAGGCTAAGAAAAAAGGCAAAGGCACGATTATCTTTCAACGGTATAGGCGAGGCGCTGAAAAACCGGAAGAAACCATCACAATCCACCTTGAAGTGAGTTAAGCGAATTATAGAGGGAGGGGGACGATGGAAAGAAAATTTATCCTTAAACGGGCGGAAGAGAAAGTTCGATTCTTTCTCTTCCGCCCCCTGGAAAGCAATTAAAACGGTTAGAGTAATTAAAAACTAAACAAGAAAAATAACGGCTGTGCCACTGCTTAAAATGTGGAAAGGATAATTACATGCATTTTCCAGCACGGACATCCAGCCGAAAAATACGCGAAAAGCGTTTAGAATGGAGGAAAATATGAAGCTATTACATTTAAGCGATTTACACATCGGTAAACAAGAAACAACAGATTTAAATGAAGAAGAAGAGGCAAAGAGACTTGTCGAAGCCATTGTCGAGAAGTGGAAAAATGACCCGGACAAACCCATAATCATTGTAACCGGGGATATTGTGGACGATGGAGCCGAGGAACAATTTATTACTGCCAGGGAAATTCTTAAACCATTACGCGATAATGGTTTTCAGCCCGTCTATATACCTGGAAACCATGATTATGGGTGGAATGGCGCGCATGCCACTGCTAAGAAATTTATTCTATTCAAAAAGTACCTCTATGGTGTTGATTGCCGTATTACCTACCCTGATGTTCCTATATCGAACGACGAGATTACAGTTATTGCTCTAAACTCCATGAAAGCTGAGACAGGATTCTGGGATGGTTTGCTGGCTGATGGCGAACTCGGTAATAAGCAATTGGACGAGCTGTCGGATATTATTAAAAGTATCCGTGAGGAAAAAGGCACCAGGCACATTATTGCCGTAGCACTCCACCACCACCCCTTTTTATTCCCGGATGATACATTCTTTGAAAAAATCGGTGAATGGTTTGGACATGATTTAAAAGACGGAGACGATCTCATGAAAATTATTTCAGGCCGGGTAAATGTCTTGCTTTTTGGGCATGAACACAGGCATATCGATTTCAGCAAAGAGTTCCCCAAAGCCAATTTAACAAAAAAATACAGAATACCTGTTATCTTATCCAATGGAAAAAGCACAGAGAAAAAACACCAGTCCAGGTTGATAACTATCGATAAAACTGCCGGGATAAAGGTTGAAGAACTTAAATTGTAATTTATCAAGGACAGAGCGTGAAACAAAAGTAACAACCTTTAAAAGATAAAGAGACAGTATTTTATATTAAGGGGTAGGAGGGAAGACCGGAGAAGGATTTCCTTCTCCGGTCTTCCCTCCCGCGATATCGAATTCATCGATCATCGATCAACTATCATCGCTGCCTCACTCGCTATACAGGGGCCGATTCTAATTCAACTCCCAGTACTGCAAAAAAGTGCCGGGCAAGAAACCCCTGCAGCACTGGCGAAGAAGGAAGGCGGGCATGGTCCGACTCCTTATCAATTAACAATTGAAAAGCTCGAGAGAAAACTATGCTGCATATTTCATGAGCTCAAGAGATACCCCACGTTTCGAGGCATCATTGGCTAATTGAAGCAGTTTCTTATTGGTATCGGATGAAAGATACTCTTCCCCACAATTATCACAAATTTCTGCGGGGACATCTTTGAAAACAAGGGTAGTCTGATCTTTATCCATTACAACAGTGATATGGCCTTCCACAGTATGTCCATTTCGACAGATTGCACACTTCATTGTATCCTCCGTGAAAAATTGTGTGTCCACTTTTTTGTTTCCGGCTCGTAGACAGTAATAATATAAAATCTTCTCTCAGGAATATCAATTCCAACAACTACATGCAATGGACGCCCAAGTAATGAGCGACCGTTTAACAATACACTGGGAAAAGGAAAATCGTCTTCATACCTTTCGATAATATCTCCATTAGATAGAATTCCAATAATCTCATCTTCAGCGATATCCCTTTGGAACATCCGTTTAGTTGCATGGACTCGATAATAAATATCGAACTCCAATACATCGGTTTTAACAATTTCAGCCAGTTTTCCCATTTTTTCCTTGTATTTTTCAGAATGAGCCGTTCATTTTACCGGATTTACTATAGCACAGTAAGTAGACTTTTTCAAGCCATTTGTGGGATTTTGGAAATCACCTTCGGGCAGGACCTATTATTTATTATTTGTTAAGTTTTCTGAAAAAAAGGGGACAGGCTAGGAAAACAAAAAAATAACCTTAACTTAGCAGCATTCAAGCCTGTCCCTTTTTTTCTTTAACAAACTTGACATGTACCCTCAATTTGGGTACAATTGGAAAATAAAATATGGTGTCACCATTAAAAAGAAAGCTGTTAAAGGATTACAAAAACTTCCAATGTGGGTTCAAAAGAAATTGGCATTGCTAATCCTGGACTTAACAGAAAAGGGCCCTGTTCAGCCAGCGTGGCAAAACTACAGCAAACTCAGCGATACCGAATATCATTGCCACCTGGGAACATCCTGGGTTGCATGTCGGCGACATCATAAAGAAACCATAATAATCGAGGTGTACTATGTTGGCAGTCGTGAAAAAGCACCATACTAGCATGCCCCTTTTCGAAGTAAAAGGAGATATCCCGCCGGCAGTCGTGCATTTTCTAGAGAAAAAGTACGGCCAGGATGTGGAAGTTTTCCACGATAACGAAGAAACGGTTAATATTATAGATACGGCATGGTATAAAAATACACGCAGCGCAACAACTCCAGGCGATGCTTTAAAAATATACCGCCAAAACGCAGGAATCACTCAAGAAGAATTGGGTCGAAAGCTGGGGAAATTCTCTCGGCAAAAAATATCCGATATGGAACGTGGAAAACGAACCATCAGTAAAGAAGTGGCTAAAAAATTGAGCTTGATTTTCGATGTCTCGATAGATCGTTTTCTATAATCTGAAGAGTTCGTTTCTCCCCAAATTCACCCACTAATCGCGCTTCTTCCCCTTCCCCATTCCGTATTCATCATTATTTTTTCAAGTGGACTTTGTGGACGGGTTGACCATGTGGACTGTGTGGACCATGTGGACGTTGTAGACTTTGTGGACGGGCAGGCACAGGGATCTGCCCCTACGGAAATTACTTGATAATTATCTTTTCAGGCCTATTGGCAGCTATAGTCCGGAATAGGCAATGAATATGGACAATATTGACAGTATGGACATTATGGACAGAGGGTAGGCGCGTGGCATTGTAACTGAATCGGGGCATTTTTTGCCAGGTAAACCAAACAGGCACGTAGTGCCACAAAATTCTCTTAACTTCTTACCTTCCTTTTTCTCCCCGTGTTCCCCGTGAGCTCCGTGAGAGACCTCTTCCCCTTCCGCATTCATCATTATTTTTTCAAGTGGACTTTGTGGACCTCCATAATTCCAAAATTTGAAATGCCGGTTTCTCAACTCCATTGTTGTTGTTATCCGAAAAATATGTTAAAATCTACCCATGAACAGGTTTAAACGTAGACGATCGATCTGGATTTTCGCAGCAGCCGCGGCATTTCCTCTTTCCCTGTCCGCTTATGTCGGACCCGGGGCGGGTTTTGCTTTCGCAGGTTCTTTCTTATTCATCTTCGCCGCTTTTTTCCTCGCTGTTTTCAACTTCTTAACGTTTCCCATCCGTGCTTTGATTAAATTTTTGAAACGGATCAAGACTTTGAAAAACGCGAGGTATAAACGAGTCGTTGTCATCGGTTTCGACGGCATGGACTTCAATTTACTTAACCGGTTTATGAAAGAAGGGAAGAAGTTCCCGAACTTTGAAAAACTGTCGAAAGAGGGAACCTTTGCCCCGCTGTGGAGTACGGAACCCCCGATATCTCCTGTAGCATGGTCTACCTTTTCTACCGGCGTGAACCCGGGGAAACACAACATCTTCGATTTTCTCACGACGGATCGCAATACATATATGCCCAAACTGGCAGGATCGGATATCCTGCCGCCGAAACGAAACCTAAAAATCGGGAAATACAACTTCCCGCTGTCACGGGCAAAAATAGAACTAAAACGAAAAAGCAAAAGCTTCTGGAGTATCGTGGGAGCCAAAGGAATTTTTTCCACAGTCCTGCGGGTCCCGTTTACCTTCCCACCTGAAAAATTCGACGGTTTGATGCTTTCCGGTTTGGGTACTCCGGACCTGCGCGGCACACAAGGGAGTTTTAGCTTTTACTCCGATGCGGAAGGACAGGATTATGATATTTCGGAAGGAGTTTTCGGGAAACTGGAACGGGTGGAAGGCGAAGGTCAAGAGAATACGTTTAAAGGTAAAATAAAAGGGCCGTATCACCCGTTTTTAAAAAAAAATGTCCCGTTGGAAGTGCCTTTTACTCTGAAAGTGGACCGGGAGAAAGAAACGGCTCTATTAACGATCGGGAAAGAAAAGATCACGATTGAAAAAGGGAAGCTGTCGGCCTGGGTCCCGGTTCGTTTCAAAGCAGGCCTGGTTAAAATCTCGGGGATAGCGCAGTGGGTCTTGGAAGAAGCCAAAGAAGGAAAGCCGATCCGCTTGTATTTATCTCCCATCAATATCGATCCGTCTTCACCGCCGATGCCGATATCCCACCCGCGTATTTTTTCTGTGTACCTGGCCAGGCTGATGGGGCCGTTTGCCACGCTGGGCATGGCGGAAGACACCTGGGCTTTGAATGAACGGGTTTTATCCGAAGAAGCGTTCCTCGAACAAGTCTATACGTGCCATTACGAACGGGAAAAAACCTTCTTCGATACGTTTAAAAAATACAAAAGCGGTTTGATGGTTCAAGTCTTCGAAGCAACGGACCGCATCCAGCATATGTTCTGGAGATACTTGAAAAACTCGGGGTCGCCGGCTGAAAAACCCTCGAAAGACGCGAAAGTCATTAACGCGATTTACGAATCCTACAAGGCGATGGATGATTTCCTGGGACAATTGGTAGTAAAAATCGGGCCCAAAGATTTACTGATGATTGTATCGGATCATGGTTTCAATGCGTTTAACCGCGGTTTCCACCTCAACTCGTGGCTGCACCAAGAGGGTTACCTGGTATTAAAAGAGGGTAAAACGGTCAGCGGGAAATGGTATGAAGATGTGGACTGGTCTCGCACCAAAGCGTACGGCCAGGGTTTGAACGGCGTATTTTTGAATATGAAGGGGAGGGAAAAACACGGGATCGTGAACCCGGGTAAAGAAGCGGACGGGATTAAAGAGCGAATCAAAACGGGATTATTGGAAGTCGTAGATAAAGAGAAAAACCAGAAAGCAGTGAAAGCGGCTTTCAAACAGGAAGAAATATACCGGGGGCCTTATATGCCCAACGCGCCGGATATTGTCGTGGGTTACAACGTGGGTTACCGTGTCTCCTGGGAATCCGCGGTGAATTATGTGGGTGAAACGTTATTTTCCGATAATACGCGTTTATGGAGCGGCGATCATGCGTTTACGCGCGGTGCGGTCCCGGGTATTTTCTTTTGCAACAAAAAAATCAAATGCACTGATCCGACTTTGGCGGATATATCTCCCACAGTATTATCCGCCTTCGGTATTCCTAAGCAGTCGTTTATCGACGGCAGGGACCTGGAAGCATAAACCAAGAAGGAGACAACTATCATGAAACGAAGAGATTTTGTAAAATATACAGGGGCAGCGTTAGTCGCTACGCCTTTCATGAATTTTGGCGGCACAGACCCCGCAGGACGGCTGATCGTGCTGGGTTTCGACGGCATGGACCCCGCCGTGGTTCACCGCTTGATGAGCCAGGGTCAATTGCCCAATATGCAAAAGCTGGCGGAAAAAGGGGTATTTACCATGATGAATACCTCCATTCCTCCCCAAAGCCCGGTAGCATGGGGCAGTTTTATCACCGGTGCGGACCCCGGGGTTTTCGGTATCTTCGATTTTTTACATCGTGACCCCAAGACCTATACGCCCATCTTCTCCGAAAGCGATACGATCCCGGCAGGATGGCCGATTCACGTGGGTAAATATAAAATCCCGTTGAAATCGTCGAAGATTATTTTAAAACGGGAAGGAAAACCCTTCTGGGATTACCTGGAAGATCGCGATATTTCCGCCACCATCTTTAAGATTCCCACTAACTTTCCACCGTCCCAAAGCAGCCGGAGAACCATGGCCGGTATGGGTACCCCCGGCCTCGAAGACGGCTATGGTTTTTATACCCTGTACACCTCGGATGAGCAAGAGGCCCAGCGGGATATTTCTCCCGACCACCTCTACTACGCCTACTTGAATGAAGACAACGTGATGGAAGACGGTGTGATCGACGGTCCGGTCAATGACCTCTTAGACAGCGAAGACGGCGAACCGGTCAAGACCTCGGTTCCTTTTAAAGTCTATGTGGACCCGGTCCACAAAACGGCGCGCATCGATGTGCAAGATAAACAAGTCCTGCTGGCGGAAGGGGATTATTCGGAATGGGTTGAAATCAAGTACTCTTTAATCAAAAACCTGGCCAGTGTCACGGGTATGGTCAAATTCTTTTTGTTGGAAGCGGGGGAGCGTTTTCGTTTGTATATTTCCCCCGTTCATATCAGCCCCCGGGATCCCGCGGTTCCCATCTGCACCCCCAGCTCTTACAGCAAGGAATTGGCGGAGCACTGCGGTTTATTTCACACCATCAGCTTACCTGCGGACACACACGCCTTCAGTAAAAATACCTTTTCGGTCGAAAATTTCATCACCCAGTCCTTATCCGTATTCGATGAGAGTAAACGCATTTTCCGGTATGAAATGGACCGATTCATCGATGGGAAAAGTCGATTCCTGTTTTTCTATTTTTCAACGTTGGATCAAGGTCAACATATGTTCTGGTCCATGAATGACCCGCAGCATCCATTCTATAAACCGGATATCGCCAAAAAGTTCGGGTATGTGATGCCCGATTTATATAAACAGCACGACCGGGTATTGGGCGAGCTGCTGAAACGGTTACCGCAAGATGTGAAAGTGATCGTGATGTCGGATCATGGTTTCGCGCCGTTCCGGCGAAACGTCAACCTCAATACGTGGCTGGCGAAAGAAGGATATTTAAAACTGGAAGGAAATGATTTATCCGCGGAAACCTCCATTATGTCGTTTGCGAAGTGGAGTGAGAGCCGGGCTTATGCGGTCGGCCTCAACGGTATTTATTTAAACGCCAAAGGCAGGGAAGGCGAAGGAATCGTTAAAAAAGAAGAACGGAGAAAGTTGATGCTGGAGATCCAACAGAAACTGGAAGCGCTGGCGGACCCGAAAACGGGTGAACGGGTGGTTAATCGTGCGTTTATTTCCGAGGATCATTTTTCGAAGAATTTCCTGGACCGTGCGCCGGATATTATCGTGGGTTTCAACCGGGGATACCGGAGCAGCGGCGATTCGGCTTTAGGAACCCTGAATCCGGAAGTTGTTTACGACAATATGGATTGGTGGGCCGGCGATCACTGTATGAGTCCGTCGTTGGTTCCTGCGTCTTTTATTTCAAACTTTAAAATCAATAAAAAAGTACCCGATATCCGGGATTTGGCACCTACTATCTTGAAACATTTCAGAATTCCCGTACCGGCTGCCATGTCCGGGAAATCGCTGATATAAATATAATTAGCGAACTAAAAGGAGTAAAATACTATGTCGGCTAAAGCAAAACTGAGTAAAGAGGCTGCGGCAAAAGCAGAGGAAATCATCGCTTATCATGGCTATTCGTCGCTGGATGAGTTAGTGGAGAACCTGATCGACAACGAGTTTGAGAAGATTAAATCCGAAGGAAATAAAGAAGAACAAGCTGAAGCGCTCACCGGGTTGGGGTATATTTCCTGAGTTATCCCGGTTTTAGTCGTGTGGGTTTCTTCCTTTAGAGGTTGAAAAATACAATGATCCATACTGTTAATTATTTTTTTACGCGGGTTTTCGATGTCCTGTTGTACCCGTTTAATTTACTCGGCTCCTTTTGGGGCGTATTTTTTTTAAGTGTGCTCATGTCATTTGTTGTTTTATATGCGTACAAGTGGGTTTCGTCTCCCCGGAAGATAAAGGAGACCAAAGACCGGATTAAAGCCAACATCCTGGCCATCCGGATATACCGGGACTTATGGAAAGTGATTGTTTCTTCATTTTTCAAGAGTCTTTATTATACCTTCAAGTATTTTTTCTTGAATTTCGGCCCTGTTCTTCTCATACTCCCCATCCTGTTTCCAATATTCGTTCAAATGGACATCCGGTATGGGATGCGGCCGTATAAAGTGGGTGAAGATATTGTTTTAAAAGCTCGATTCCATACTTCTTTAAACGGGATGGAAATCCAGGCGATGGAGAGTCCGTATTTCAAAGCGCGCATGAACCCGGTATTTATCACGGCGTTGGACGAAGTGAACTGGAAGTTTTCCGCACAAAAAAAAGGGAAAACGGTTCTGCGGGTGAAAGTGGATGGTGAAGTTTATGAAAAAGAGATCGCGATCGGTCGATATAGCGGGGCGTTGTGCAATAAAAAGCTGCGGGGGTCGCAGTGGGGTCATTTTTTGTACCCGGCAGAGAAAGCGCTGCCTTCGGATGGACCGGTAGAAAGTCTTATTATCGAATACCCGGGTGGGGATGTTTCGGTTTTGGGTATAAAAATGCACTGGTTGGTGTTGAATATCATCCTGGTGTTGGTTATAGTATTGGCTTTGAAAAACAGGTTCGGTATCGAATTTTAGGCTTACTTCTCCTTACGCTTATATCCAGCATTATATTCAACCCGGTTCGATGCGATGATGCTGATTTCTTTACCGGATAGCCCCGTTGTCTCCATAATCAGTTCTAAATCGACCCCTCTTTTGTATAATTCATAAGCAACCTTCATTTTCCCTTTTTTTTCACCTTTTTTTTCACCTTTTTTTTCACCTCTTTTTTCTCCTCTTTTTTCTCCTCTTTTTTCACCTAATTTTATCATTTTTGGGGCCTCGGTTTGCATAAATTCTTCTTTGCCCTCATTTTTCCACCGTTGTGCTAATGTAGGCATAATTTCACCTCCGTTGCTTTTTTGTGGACAATGTGGACCTCGTAGACTCGGCGGACCGATTGGGTGAGGTGAAAAGATTGAAGATAGCGGCCATTACTTCTCCTTACTCTTTGAGTTCGCATTATATTCAACCCGGTTCGATGCGATGATGCTGATTTCTTTACCGGATAGCCCCGTTGTCTCTATAATCAGTTCTAAATCGACCCCTCTTTTGTATAATTCATAAGCAACCTTCATTTTCCCTTTTTTTTCACCTCTTTTTTCACCCCTTTTTTCACCTAATTTTATCATTTTTGGGGCCTCGGTTTGCATAAATTCTTCTTTGCCCTCATTTTTCCACCGTTGTGCTAATGTAGGCATAATTTCACCTCCGTTAATCTTGCTTTCTTCTAATATTTTCTCTAATTTGTCCGGCATTACATCTTGCGTAGAACAGATGTAACGCATGAAAAGGTGTAATAAATCATTATTATTGGGAAAGCCTCTCTCGTCCCAAAATTGGAATATTTCCCGGATCGATTCTAAATCATTCTTATACGCCAATTTCATTAAAACCATTGTGCTAAACAGGTGCACATTCTCTCTCAAGTCTCTATTGCTCTCTTCCTTGTAATTCCAATGATTGGTATCGAATAAAACATACCGGAAATCCAAAATAAACTGCTTCAAATCTGTATCGATATCGAATTGATCCGAAAAACAAAGCGGGACCTTCCACCGGTCCGAACCATTGTAAAAAACCACCGGGATGATCAACCTTGGAGGCTTATTGCTGTTATAATCTTTCTCCCACTCGAAGACCATGTATTTAAGTATCTGGAGAAAAATTTCAACCCGGCCTTCGGTTTTATGTTCGATTATAAAATACATTACCAGCGTTTTCTTTGTATTTTCAGCGGTATTGAATAAAGCTTTCACTACGATATCGGAAAAACCTTTACCGAATTCATTGGAAACATACCTGGTATTTTCAACTGTAATCGTGGAGAAGTCTATCCGCATTTTTAATGCTGGGGGCAATACTTTTTCCAAAAAATCTCTTGCATTGATAGGGTTGTCGAAGATTTTATGGAAGAAGCCGTCGTTAACCTGGTGTATATCTTTATCAAAATCAGTCATGGTGATTTAATTATAATATTGTTTAAAGTTTTTTTCAACATTTTTTGATATTTTAACAGTAATTTTGATTATTTTTTTTAAAGAAGGTATAAAATGCGCAGATTTACCGTCAAATCGATCCTGTAAATGCGTCTCCCGCGGTCGAGGATCGTTTTTAGGGCCGATTTATCGTGTTGCGTTTTCGGTATGGCCTTACAATATTTGGGACCATCCACGAGGTTTTTAGGTCATCAATAAGGTAATTTGGACATCGTCGAGGTTTTCAGGTCATGCGTGAGGTAATTTCGTCATCGTCGAGGTTATTACGTCATCGGTTGCATTCTATACATAAAATTGTCGAATACAGCACAAAGTTTTCAGAAAAAGCATGAAAATGAGCTAAAAACCTCACGGATTGCAGAAAAAGCTTGAAGTTGTCTTAAAATGCACAAATCTTGCGAAAAAAGCTTGAAATTGTCCTAAAAACCTCGACGATGGCTTAAAAACGTCACGATTAACCAAAAACGGCCGTCGATGCGCTTTTGTGCTCAATTTTATGCCTTTTTTGCAAGCGTTGCACCTTTTTTCTGCAATCGCATGCGATTTCTTAAAATTTTCTATCCCCCATTACAACGATGAGGCTTTTTTGTACAATTGAGAGAAAAAAAAGCCCATCGATAGCCACTTTGTCTGCAAAAAGGGTACAGGCAAGAATGTCACTAAGATAAGGTTATTTTTGTGCTATAGGGGCGTGTCGGTGCTCCCCTGGAACGCCCTGTTGAGCCAAATTTTCGAGGACCGAAAACCGGCGAGACGGGTCCCCGGAGCCGATGA
>Ga0105104_10000362_pt1 | contig 34648 bp, 30 predicted proteins | sample PPLLaktember2015_3_FD_87034 | JGI IMG/M metagenome (GOLD analysis project Ga0105104, IMG submission 87034) | Freshwater sediment microbial communities from Prairie Pothole Lake near Jamestown, North Dakota, USA - PPLs Lake P7 Core (6) Depth... | ecosystem: Environmental > Aquatic > Freshwater >... | reverse complement strand
TGTGCAGGCTGCCACCATCGGGGCTATGGGCAGCACGGGCAATTCGAGCGGCCCGCACCTGCACTTCGAAATGCGCCACGACGAATACGGCAAAGTCAATCCGATGGATTTCCTTCAGTAGACGGTAGACAGCAAATAGTAGACGGGATAGCTGGCAGGGCTGCCTGTCTCCCGTCTACCGCCTACATATTTTTACCCAGACAAAGTACCTTGTCCTTACCTTGGGCTAACCCGGAATTGACCTTTTTTCCGGGTTGTGTTATATTTTCACCGGAGATATTGATCCAATGCTCAATGACAACCCAACAGCAGACCCGGAGCAACCCTCTGCAGACGAGACGCCTGACATAGAGCAGGCAAGCGCATCTGATGGAGAGTTAAAAGGGCTGGCCCAGATCTGGGAAGGTCTGGTCAGGATCGGTTTGGGGGAAACGGCTCTCCGCGTCGGAACCAGTATCATATCCATATCGCTTTTCCTGATCGTCATCTGGGTGATGAGTAATTTTTACCTGGATACGGCCGAAAATGCGCCGCGCCAGGGAGCCCTGGCGGCGGCTTTGCCCAGCCCAACCCCGACGATCGATCCAGCGTCCATCGCGCTCGCCTCCCCGGGGATATATGCCGGGGGGATTACCCGTCTGGCGCTGCTGCACACCATCCTGCCGACCCGCCCGCGTTTTGAGGTGGTCCAATACACCGTGCAGGAGGGCGACACCATCTTTGGCATCGCCGAAAAATTCAATCTACACCCAGAAACGATCCTGTGGGGTAACCTGGAAATCCTGGGGGATAACCCGCATTTTTTACAGCCCGGCCAGCAGCTCAACATCTTGCCGGTAGACGGGGTGTACCACAAATGGAGCGCGGGCGAGGGGTTGAACGGGGTGGCCAAATATTACGGGGTCCAGCCGGTAGATATCATCAACTGGCCCGGCAACCAGCTGACCGCCGAAGCTGTGGGTGATTTCGCCGCTCCGAACATCGAGCCGGGCAGCATGCTGGTTGTGCCGGGCGGCAAGCGCGAGTTTAGCTCGTGGGCTACCCCGCGCATCACCCGTGACGAGCCGGCCAAGGCCAAGAATATCGGCCCAGGCTACTGCGGCGAGGTCTATACCGGGTTGATCGGAACGGGCAACTTTATCTTCCCGGCCCCCAACCATTTCCTGTCTGGGTACGACTATTCGCCCAGCACCAACCATTTTGGCCTGGATTTCGACGGCGAGACGGGCGACCCGATCTTTGCCTCGGATCATGGCGTGGTGGTGTATGCCGGGTGGAACGACTTTGGCTACGGCAACATGGTCGTGATCGACCACGGCAACGGCTGGCAATCCCTGTACGCCCACCTGGACAGCGTCGCAGCACTCTGCGGCCAGAGCGTTTACCAGGGCACGGTCATCGGTCCGATGGGCAGCACCGGGCGATCGAGCGGGTCGCACCTGCACTTCGAGATGCGCAGCGACCAGTACGGCAAGGTCAACCCGTGGGATTTCTTGCATTAGGAGTTGACAGTTTACAGTTCAGAGTCTACATTCAAGACATCCCCGGACCAACGATCCGGGGATGTCTTTTTTGCGGGTTATCAGACCCGTCGGTGCAGACCTGTGGGTCTGCACCAGATTGATGAGGCAGACGCCTGGAGGGAATAAGGACCTACCCACTGGAGAAGAACGCTCCAGTACCTTCGGCCAACCCCTCCCTGAAAGGAGGGGCTTTTCTGGTTCCCTTCCCTTCATGGGAGGGTTAGCGCAGTCCCTGCGCTAGTCCCTGCGTTAGTCCCTGGTGTACTGTCCAGGGAGTGCTCTATCCAGGGGGTGTAGTTGCCAGGGAGGAGAGGTGTGTCAGCTCGAGGAGTCTCGCCCCTGGCCCACCTTGCGGGCAGCCACCCATCCGCGGGGGAATAAATCCCCCCGCTAGTCTTGCAAAGCCGGCTTCGCCGGCTCAGCCAGATTCCCGGGGCCTTTTTAGCCGGCGCAGCCGGCTTCGCAAACGTAGAGGGTGGCTTCAGCCGCCCTCGTCCTCGACCCTCGACCCGCTACCCCGCCTCGCGTTTGCAGTTTGAGCCCCTACGGTCCTCTTATAGCCGGCGCAGCCTGGCTTCGTACCGCGGCGTTTGCATTTCGAGCCCATCCCACCCCACCATCAAAATACCCCCGACGCGCGTGTCTGCTCCAACAATTGTCCCGGGGTATGCTACAATTAATCAGAATGCAGATCAGAAAAAAACGGCAATCGATAAATTGACGAGGGAGGTCTGGCGATGAAACCACTGCCTGATGTACGACCCTCACCGATCGCGGGCCGCTGGTACAGTTCCGATCCCGCGCGTCTGTCGTCCGAAGTGGATGATTTTATGGCGGCCGCCCGGCTGCCCGAGCTTGGTGGAGAAGTGGTGGGGCTGGTGGCCCCGCACGCCGGTTACCAGTATTCCGGCCCGGTGGCGGGATATGCCTTCCGCGCCGTGCAGGGGCAGGCTTTTGACCTGGTGGCGATCATATCGCCCATGCACCAGCCTTACCCGCAGCCGTTCCTGACCTCTGACCACCAGGCCTACCAGACTCCCCTGGGAAGCGTCGAGATCGACCGGGAAAGCGTCATGCGGCTGGATGGAGAGCTGGAAGCGCTGTGCGGGATGCGCCTGGCGGCGGTTGCGCGCGATGAAGAGCACGCGCTGGAGATCGAGCTGCCGTTTCTGCAGCGCGCCCTCAGCGGGCCGTTCCAGCTCCTGCCGGTCATGACCCGCGCGCATTCCCCTTCGGCGGCGCGCGCCCTGGGCGGCGGGCTGGCCAAAGTCCTGGCCGGGCGTAAGGCCTTGCTGGTTGCCAGCACCGATCTGTCGCACTTTTATCCTCGCGAGACTGCCGGGCAGCTCGACGCTACCACCCTGCGCCACATCGGGGACTTTTCACCGGAAGCGCTCTACCAGGCGGCGGAGAGCGGAGAGGCGCAGGCCTGCGGGCTGAACGCGGTGGCAGCCGTATTGTGGGCCGCGCGCGACCTGGGCGCGAAGCAGGTACAGGTGCTGCATTACGCCACCTCTGGCGATGTCACCGGGGACGATTCGTCCGTGGTTGGTTACGGAGCCGCGGTCATTCTCAAGTAAGGCGGGAGCAATCACCGATCCAGTATTATGTTCTGGCGAGACCTGGTCCTCATCTTCATCCTGATCGCCCTGAACGGCTTTTTCGTAGCCGTGGAATTCGCGGCTGTCACGACCCGGCGCACCCGCCTGGACCTGATCGCACCCGAGGAATCCCGCGCTGCCCGGTTGGTGCGCGGCTGGCTGGACAACCCGCCGGCCCGCGACCGGTTGATTGCCGCCACCCAATTGGGCATCACGGTGGTCAGCCTGGCGCTGGGCGCGGTTGGTGAGAACACCTTCGAAGCGTTATTGGAACCCTATTTCCACGAAACAGCCCTGCCTCCCAACCTGGAGTTTATCAATAAGATCCTGCCGGCCCTGCCTTTGACCATCTCGCTGATCATCGTGACCAGCTTCCACGTGGTGCTCGGTGAGCAGGTCCCCAAGGTGGCCGTGCTGCGCAGCCCAGAACGCTTCATCCTGCTTTCCGCGCCCATCATGCAGGTGTTTGGAGCTGTATTCCGCGGGTTTGTCAATCTGCTGGATTGGGCGACGCGCGCCATCCTTTCTCTGATGGGGCTCCCCGCAGCCAGCCCGCACTCTTCGGTGTATTCGCTGGAAGAACTCCGGCAGATCGTGGCCGGTCCAGAAGTGGAGGGGGTTATCGAGCAGCCCGAGCGCGAGATGCTCACGGCCGTCTTCGACTTTGGCGAGCTGGTGGTCCGCCAGGTAGCTATCCCGCGCACCGAGATCGTGGCCATTGAAGCAGATATGCCGCTGCGCGAAGTGGTCGGGCTGGCCAGCCAGACCACGGTAACCAAATTCCCGGTGTACGAAGACAGCCTGGACCAGATCGTCGGCATTTTACACGTTCGCGAGCTGTTGGCGGCGGTGATGGACCCCCAGAACCACGCAACCCCGGCGCGAACGCTGGCCCGCGAAGCGCTGTTCGTGCCGGAAACCATCTCGGTCAACGATCTGCTGCGCGAATTTCGCACCCGGCGCACCCATATCGCTATCGTATTGGATGAGTTTGGCGGGACCGCCGGTCTGGCGACCCTTGAAGATCTGATGGAGGAAATCGTCGGCGAGGTGCGCGACCCGTTCGAAGCCGGACCGCCATCCATCCAGACGCTGTCTGAGAATTCTGTCCTGGTGGATGGGCTGACCCTGATCGAGGAAGTCAACGATTATTTCGACCTGCACCTGGCGGACTCCAACTACGACACGATCGCCGGGTTTATCCTGGGAAAGTTGGGACACATCCCGCAGGTTGGAGATACGGTCGAGGAACCCAAAGAAAAGGTGCGGCTGAAGGTCGAGAGCATGGACCGCCTGCGCATCTCGAGCGTCATCGTAGAAAGACTATGAAGCATAAAAACAGGGGTTTGCCATTCTTGTTGATCAGCCTGGGGTTGTTCCTGGCGGCCATCCTGATCGCCGTCCTGTCGCCGTCGCAGGCGGGCAGCCAGGCAGGGCCATCGGTTACCCCCACCCCCAGCGTGACGCCGACGGTTACCATCACGCCGACTTTCACCGCCACGGTCACCCGCCGGCCCACCTTTACGGTCACCTTTACCCCCACGGTGACCAATACGCGGCTGCCCACCTTTACCGCGACGATTACCGCAACTCCTTCTCAAACGGCGTCGCCTACCACCAGCCTCACCCCCACGCCGACCGAGACGCCCGCCACGCCGGCCCCCGCGCGGCTGTTTCCCATCGAGGATGTGGACGGGGAAACGATCACCTGGGGGTACAACCGTATCACCGATCTCAGTTATGGGGACAGTGGGGAGGTCGAGCACCTGTCGGCCTTCCTGGGCTTCCGCTTGATGGACCGCGCGGTCCACCGCTACACAACCCGGCTGGCCAATGGACGCGATCTGACCGTTTATTACCTCAACACGGTCCACGAATTTGGCGCGCAGACCGAGGCGGTGCGCTTGATCGTGAGTGGAGAATGGGGCATGGATGTGCCGATTGGCAGCCTGTCGACCAGCGGCAGTTTTTTTGTGACCGTGCGCGAGCTGACGGCTACCTCGACCTTCGACCCCACCATCATCCACCGCGATGCCAGCCGCGACTTGAACGAACGGCCTGCGGAATACCAGGGTATCTTCATCACCCAGCTCGAGCAGATGCTCGCCCGGCAGCCCGAAGAGCTGATCGTGCTGGCCGACCACCCGGTAGTGGTGGACGCGGACCTTTACCCCGACCTGGAGTATTATTTCCGGAACGCCCCCTACCTGGCCGCGCGCTATAACCCGCTGGTCTCGATGGATGCGGACGGAAAAGTGACCGGTCCGAGCACCTGGGGCTTATCCCTGTCCAGCCACCTGATCAACGATGAGCCGGTACCCGCTGGCCCGTTGGATTTTGCCAGCATGGTCCTGGTGTTGATCCCGGGAGAATAATGCCTTCCTTTGTAGAAATATCGGTAAACGTCCCCCAAATCAGCGGAATCTTTGATTACCACCTCCCCCCCGAGCTGGAAGGAAAGGTTGGGGTGGGCTGCCTGGTGGCCGTGCCGTTTGGGAAGAAGACCGTACAGGGCATCGTCCTGCGCAGCATCGCCGAGCCCCAGGTCACGAGCACGCGCCCGGTGGAGGAGCTGATCGACCCAGAGCCGGTCGTCACCCTCACCCAGATCCGGCTGGCGCAGTGGATGGCCGAGCAGAGCCTGGCCCCGCTGGCGGCCTGCCTGGACCGCATGCTGCCCCCAGGTCTAAGCCAGCGCGCTGAAACCGTCTACCAACGGGTCAATGGGCCGGACGGCAAGCCGGTATTACCGGCCAGCGGCCGCGCGCTCCCGGAAGAGGGCAGCCTGCAAGCGCGCCTGCTGGACCTGCTCGAGCGGCGCGGCGCGCTGCGCAGCGGGCAGATCGAGCACGCCTTCAAGGAACACCACTGGCGGTCCGCCATGCACAGCCTGGCGCGGCGCGGGCTGGTATCCAAATACAGCCAGCTCCCCCCGCCCAGCGTGCGTCCAAAAACCGTGCGCACCGCCCAACTGGCCTGCCCGCCCCACGAAGCCGAGGCAGCCCTGCCGCGCCTGGGACGCCAGGGATCGAAAGCCCTGCTGCGCCGCCAGGCAATCGTCAATTTTTTGATCCGCGAGCCCTGGCCGGTGGATCTGCCCTGGATCGCCGCCCAGACTGGGGGGACCTGGCCGGACGTGCAGAGCCTGGCGGAGATCGGGCTGGTGGTGTTAGGCGAAAGCGAGCTGTGGCGCGATCCGCTGGCCAATATCGAAGCTCCCCCGGATGATCCCCCTCCGCTTACCGCGGACCAGGAACAGGCCTGGCAGAGACTGCGCCAGGGCCTGACCGATGCGGCGGGCGGGAAAAAGCAGGCGCCATTTATCCTGCACGGGGTAACCGGGTCCGGAAAGACCGAGATCTACCTGCAAGCCGTGGCCGAAACACTGCGCCAGGGCAGGCAGGCCATCGTGCTGGTCCCGGAGATTGCCCTGACCCCGCAGACCGTGCGGCGCTTTATGGCGCGCTTCCCCGGCCAGGTGGGGCTGGTGCACCACCGCCTGACGGACGGCGAGCGCTACGATACCTGGCGGCGGGCGCGGGCCGGGAAGCTGGCGGTGATCGTGGGCCCGCGCAGCGCCCTGTTTGCTCCCCTGCCGGCCCTGGGGTTGATCGTGGTCGACGAGTCCCACGATGAATCCTACTACCAGGCGGAGCTGCCCCCGTTCTACCACGCGGTGCGAGTGGCCATGGCGTATGCGTACGCCGCCGGAGCGGTATGCCTGTTGGGCTCCGCCACCCCCGACGTAGCCAGCCTGTACCAGGCCGAGAGCGGGAACTGGCCGCGGCTGCGCCTGCCGGTGCGCATCCTGGCTCACCGCCAGGCCGTCGAGCGCCAGGCTGCCCGCCTGGGTCTGGGTGCGGACGGCGAGGGCGCGCGCGTGGAGATGCCGGACGAAGGCCTGGCGGCGCGCCTGTACCTGCCGGAGATCTCCGTGGTGGATATGCGCCAGGAGCTCAAAGCAGGCAACCGCTCGATCTTCAGCCGCGAGCTGCAGAAAGCACTCGGCCAGGTGCTGGACGCGGGCCAGCAGGCGATTCTGTTCCTCAACCGCAGGGGGACGGCCACCTTTGTCTTCTGCCGCGAGTGCGGGTTCAGCCTGCGCTGCCCGCGCTGCGACATCCCCCTGACCTTCCACACCGGTCACTCCAGCCTGGCCTGCCATTACTGCGGCTACCATCGCAAGCTGCCGGGCGCCTGCCCGCAGTGCAAAAGCGCCAGCCTGCGCCAGTATGGGACGGGCACCGAAAAAGTGGAAACCGAGATCCAGGCGCTCTTTCCCCAGGCGCGCACGCTGCGCTGGGACGCAGAGAGCACGCGCGAGAAGGGCTCTCACGAGGTGATCCTGGCCCATTTCTCCGCCCAGCGCGCCAACGTGCTGATCGGCACCCAGATGCTCGCCAAAGGGCTCGACCTGCCAATGGTGACCCTGGTGGGCGCAGTCCTGGCGGACGTGGGGCTCAACCTGCCGGATTACCGGGCCAGCGAGCGCACTTTCCAGGTGCTGACCCAGGTGGCTGGCCGGGCAGGCCGCAGCCTGCTGGGGGGGCGGGTGATCCTGCAGACCTTCCAGCCGGAGCACTACGCCATCCGCGCCGCTGCCTGCCACGATTACGACGCTTTTTACCGGCAGGAGCTGGCTTACCGGCGCCAGCTGGGCTACCCGCCATTCTACCGGCTGGCGCGGTTGGAATTCCGTCACAAAGAGGCCGAAAAGGCAGAAGAAGCGGCGGCCGCCATGGCCGGGCAGATCGACGGCTGGCTGGCAAGCGGCGACCGGCGCGCCACCGAACGGATCGGACCGGTGCCGTGTTTCTTCGCCCAGATCAACGGGATCTACCGCTGGCAGATCGTACTGCGCGGCCCGGATCCGGCCTCCCTGCTGCGCGGGAAATCATTGGGGGACTGGCGGGTTGAGGTGGACCCGCCGAATTTGTTGTGAAGTTTAGAGTCGACAGTTTAGAGTTTAGAGTTCAGAGTAAGCTGTCAGGTGTCAGCGGTCAGCCTTCAGACTTATGGAAGAGAACGGTTGAAAATTTATGACGGAGAAAACCATCCACGAATACGGATGTCTTCACCCGCCCCTGCCCCACCCTTCCTGAAGCCCTCTTGGGGTCTGGCATCTACCCCCCATCGCCCGGTTGCCTAACCGCCTCATCCCCTGCTTTCCCCAGCTCCCGTCCACTCCCCACTGCCCACAGTTCACTGTATTTATCACACTTTTGTGATCCCCAAAGCACACTTTTGTGATATTGCGCACACCCGTTCTATGTGCTACAGTATACCCGCACCGCCTCCGCACTTTAAAACTCTCATACCCCAACCGCCCAGCCCGCCCATTTGCCCTGATTGCCTCATCTCCTCGTTACCTCATTACCTCATCCCGAATTGCCGAAACAACGAGTTGACGAGTTAACGAAATGACGAATCACTTCTTCCCCCCATTGTTTCCCATTGAATTTTTTTAAACAATAACAATCCCACCCCCAGCCGGATTGACGGTTCACGGCTCGCGATTTTGACGGATCCCTCCCGCATTGCCTTTCTTCTTTTTCCCGTCCTCATATATAATAGAGGTTGCCACACTCCAATGGGTAGGATTTTCACCTGAATGGACCGTCTGAAACGTGGGATAGCTTTTTGGGTACAGGCCTGGCAGATGGCAAAAGCAGACCCTGATCTGCTCAAGCCGTCGCTGTATGCCGCCATCGCAGGGCTGATCGTCACTGTGGTGGGGATCGTTCTCATCGTGGGCTCTGTCCTGCTGTTGGGAGACCGGTCCCTGGGACACGTGGTGACCGGCTTTTTTGGCGTGCTGCTGGTATTTGCGTTACTGGCGGTGGGTTACGTATTCTCTGCCATGACGGTTTACCTGGTATACGGGTACCTGGCGGAAGGCGACGGCCGCCTGGACCAGGCCTGGGCCATCGTGCGGCGCGACTGGCTGGATATCCTCAGCCTGGCGGCGGCTTCTGCGCTGATCAGCCTGCTCAAATCGGCGGCCCGCGGGCGCGGGCGAGACGTGGGGCGCAACCTGCTGGCCGGTGTGATCGACACCGTGTGGACTGAGGCGGCCTACCTGGTCCTGCCGGTGATGGTCATCGAAGACCTGAACCTGAAAAACGGTATGCTGCGAGTGATCCAGATCGTACGCGAGCACTTACTGTTGGTTGGGCTGAGCACGGTCGGCGTGCGGCTGGTCAACGGGCTGATAGGACTGGTGCTGTGGATTGCCGGAGCTGCCGCCGGAACGGCCGCGGGGATGGGGGTTGCCAATGCCTTTGGCGCCGGAACCCGGGCCACGATTGCCGGGATTGCGGTGGGGGTGCTGGTTGCCAGCCTGTTTATCCTGGCCTCTGCCATTGCCAGCTCTTACAGCGCAACCGCCTACCATACCTGTTTATACCTGTGGGCGCGAGATGTCGAACGCGCGCGAGCCGAAGGGGAAGCGGAATCTGCGGCGCCCACCCCCCTGGCCGTTGCCTTGGGGCGCGTTCAGGGTGTTACGGCCGAACAGGCTTATCCATAGACCCCGCGCAAGGCGTTACCCTGCGGCAAAACCGCAAGCCATACCTTAGAAATATACCTATACCAATCATTAAAGGATAGCCTCTCATGCGGCGCGAAGTACTCACCTGGAACGATGTAGACCATTTGATCGACCATCTTTTACCCCAGTTAGAGGGCGAGTTCGATGGCATGTTGATGATCACGCGGGGAGGCATCATCCCGGGGGGGATGATGGCCGAAGCGATGCGGGTCGATTATATTTTTACCGCGGCCGTCGATTTCCCCTCGCAGATCGAAGCCGAAAAACGGAAACTGCTGGCCTGGCCGCAGTTCTTCCAGTTCCCCGAGGATAACCTGCTGCGCGGGAAACGCGTCCTGGTTATCGACGATGTGTGGGGATCGGGGCGCACGATTACGGCCGTGAAAAACCGCATCTCGGCGGCCGGCGGGCTGCCGTATACCTGCGTGATGCACTTCAACCCGTACCGCAACCTGTTTGGCACGGTCCGCCCGGACTATTTCGCTGCCACCACCGATGCGCACATCGTCTATCCCTGGGAGATCGACCGCGGCCCAGAGAGCGTACTGCTCAAAGACTTTTAGGCAGCGCCCTGGCAGTTTTTATAAAGCCAGCGGCAGAGGCCACGAGAATTGTACGCTGCTGTGATCCTCACACACACTTGCCCACCTTCGGTTGGACGTGGTGGGGAGACGCGGAGGCGCAGAGAGGTTAAAAAACTCTGCGCCTCCGCGTCTCTGCGTGTGATTTTTACCATTTTCATTCGCGTAATTAGCGTTATTCGCGGATAAATTCCAGGACCTACCCTATCTCTAAAGCCCATGCAAAATTTATCATTTCACAGCGAACAAGCCCTGCAGGCATTGCACGCCTGCAGTTATTTTTCCACCCTCGGCCCGGAGATCCTGAAGGAGCTGACCCCCGGCTTGCGCCTGCTGCGCTACCAGAGTGGTGAAGTGATCTTCTGGGAGGGCGAGAATTGCAGCGGGCTGCATATCCTCGAACAGGGCAGCGCCAAGATCTTTAAAATTTCACCCCAGGGGCGGCGGGAGCTGATCATCCGCGTGATCGAAAAGGGGACCAGTTTCAACGAAGTGGGGGTGTTCGACTACGGCCCGAACCCGGTCAACGTGGGCGCGCTGGAAGACTGCCTGGTGTGGGTGGTATCCCCAGATACGATCCGAAAGGCGCTGCTGCGCCACCCGGAACTGGCCCAGGTGGTGATCACAAACCTGACCCAGAACCTGCGCCGGCTGGTAGGAATGGTCGAGGAGCTTTCGTTCTTCCAGGTCACCCACCGGCTGGCGCGCCTGATCCAGGATATGCCGCCCGAGCAGCTGAGTGGGGGGGCCGGCCAGCGGCTGACCCAGGATGAGATGGCGGCCCGGCTGGGGACGGTGCGCGAGGTGGTGGCACGCTCGCTGCGCGAGCTGGAGCGCAGTGGTGCGATCCAGGTGCAGCGCCGCCAGATCCGGGTGACGGACCATGATAGGCTGCAGGAGTGGACGCTGGGACCGGTGTGATATAAGGCAGTGAGTAGTGGGTAGTGTTCCGGTTTTTCTCCGTGTTTTTCAGTGCTCGTCCGTGTCCAATCCCTTTCAACACAGGTCAGGCCAGCGCCTGGCGGACGGTGGGAACGACATCCATGGCAAAGCGCTGGATCTGGTCGCGCGGGTCTTCGCCCAGGGGGTAGAAGCTAAAGGCATCTATGCGTAAATCCTGTATATAGTGGCTGAGTCTATCCACCCAGTGTTCCGGCGAGCCGATGATTACCCCCGGGCGCGCCGGCCGCATCGAGCGGCCATCCTCGGATTGGATGACGCCGGCAATATTATAGGCGCGGTGGATCGCGGCCGGATCCCGCCCGGCTTGTTGGGCTGCCCGGTCGATGATGGCCTGCATGCGAAGGATCTCTTCGGGGGGCGCGATACCCGCTGAAGGGATCCAGCCATCCGCCAGGCGGCCCACCAGATCCAACATTTTGGGCTTATAGGCGCCCAGCCAGATGCCGATGGGATGCGGCGGGAACGGGCCGGGCTGGGCGTTAGCCAGCTGGTAGAACTGGCCGTTAAAACTAACCCCTTTTTCCGATTGAGCAGGCTCCCATAAAGAGCGGATGACCTGGATGGCCTCTTCTAATGCGGCTACCGCCTTGCCTGGGCTGCGCTGCGGGCCACCATACGAGACAATGCCTTCCCAGGCATAGCCCGCGCCCAGGCCAAGTTCCGTCCGGCCGCCGGTCAGGATATCCAGCGTGGCCGCCGATTTAGCCAGGATCGCCGGGGGGCGCAGTGGGAGGTTGGCAACATCTGTCAGGAGGCGGATATGCTGGGTGCGAGCGCCAATGACGCTGAGCAGCGTCCAGGTATCCAGAAATTCTGGATTGTAGGGGTGATCCATGAGGGAGATAAAATCGAGACCAGCGCCATCCACCCACTGGGCGATCGAAAGGGTGGATTGAACATCTTTCGCGGACGGGTTGAGGCTGGCGCCAAACCAAACCGAATTATTTTGTGAAGCAGTCATTTTTCCCTCTTTTCTGCTTCAACGAGCGGGGTAAGCCATTATGGCGCCCCTCGTACAAAGATAAATATTTACCGCATAAGCGATAACCAAAGCTACCATTACAGGTCTGATACCTGGTTAACCATACACACTCTCGGGGTAAAATGCAAGCGAAGGTTGAAGCCAGGGGTTGGACAGGGATTACCAGGGAGGATAATTTATACTGGTTTCCACACGTGCGGATAGGCTTTCGACAAACTGGTTCAACACGCACAACCCGCCGAGGGGGATCGGCGGGTTGTTAGATCAGCGGGTCTTTGAAAGCACCCTCCAGTTTTAGAAAACGGAACCACTTAATTCACGGCGGCTTTACCTTTCAAGGCCAGAGTGGCCTGGAGCTCAGCCTGGCGGGCCAGATCGGTGGCGGAGGCCAGGATGCGCAGGGCTTCTTCCGGGTTGTGGAAGCCCATGCTGTTCTCGGCTGCAATGTAATCCCAACGCAGCTGCGCGCTGCGGTGGAGCGCGCGAGCTTGTTCGAGAAGCTTGGGGTCGGCGCCAGAATCGGCCGCGGCGGTGGTTATGGCCCGGATAGCGGAGACCAGGGCATCCTCGGTGGCAATCATGGTGGTAGAAACCTGTCCCTGGATGGTTTTTGCGCGCTCGACCACAAAATCCACATCGGTATGGCAGGCGCCGCAGGAGGCTGCCGGGTTGATCAGCGGGCTCTGGACGCTGTGGTTAGAGAACTTGGCAGCCCCATCGCGAGTATAAGGCATATGGCAGTCGGCGCAGGAAACCCCGGCATTATAGTGGGTACTCCCGGCGCTGAACAGCTCGAAGTCCGGGTGCTGCATCTTTACCATGGCCGTGCCGCTGTCTTTGTGGGTCCAATCGGTGAAATTAATCTCCTGGTAATACTCCTCGATGGCATCTACCGTGGTGCCCTTTTCCCAGGGGAAGGTCAGGTACTTACCCTCTCCGGCGAAGTAGTATTCCACGTGGCAGTTGGCGCAGACGATCGAACGCATCTCCTGGCGGGTAAAGGTGTGCCAGTCTTTGCCCTGCGCGATGAGGGCTTCTTCCAGGGCCGGGTTGGTCACGATCAGGCGCATGGTGTTGGCTTCATGGCAGTTTGCGCAGCCAATAGGGTTGTGGATGCGCTGCCCCAGGTCGGCAAAGGGGGTCTTGTCGTAAGCGACCATGCCCATATCGGCCCATAAAGAAGGGTTGTCGGAGCTCTTGCAGGAATAGCAGGTCCCGGGGGTCTTCTCGTTCAACCGCCCGGTCGAGCGGACATCTTCCACCGAGCGCAAATGCCCACGATCTTCATCGTAATCCAGGCTAAACGGGTAACCGGCAAACAGGGTAACCAGGCGGGGGTCTTCGGCCAGTTTATCCACCTTTTCCGAACCGCCGTAGGTGGTGCGGGTATTGTTATTCGATGTTTGAAGCAAGGTGGTGTATTCATTGGGAAAGTTCACTCCCCACTTCGCCATATCCGGTTCCATCGCAGCGATGAGGGTCAAAGGAGCGATCCCGCGGGTGGGCGCCGGCTGGTTCTTGATATATAAGAGCAGGCCGACGACACCGGCAGCCAGGACCAGGATAATTACGGTCAGGATCACGCTGGAATTGATCGCTTTTCTCATGATAGACTCTCCGAGCAGGCAGTCTGGACACCCGTTGTTTGCGAAACCTCGCAGCCCTGGCTGGGCTGTCCTGCTTGCGGCCGGGCCGGCCGGGTGTCTGGGGTTGACAGGTTATTTCAAAACATCTTGATACGGCAGGAGAGAGACACCGCGCTGGCCGTGAGCCACCTCGCGGTGGCAATCAAAGCAGTAGCGGCCGGAGTCCATCTGGCCGTCGGCGATCATAGAGACGGTCTCGGAATGGCAGCGGATGCAGTTCTCCTGGATGATCTCATCGGTTGAGTGTTTGGCGCGCAGCGGTTCGGGGATCCAACCCATGGTGAAGTGGAGCACGTGGTTCATCCCCGAGCGGGCTTTGACCCAATACTTGGGGATCAGGGCATGCGGGGTATGGCAGTCGTTACAATTGGCCACGCGCATGTGCCCGCCGTGGTACCAGCCTTCGTAAGCGGCATCCATGACATGGCAGTTATTACAGGCAGTGGGGTTGTTGCCCAAATAGACGGTGAAGTCCGTGACGTACATCCCCAGGGCGAGCACCACGACAAGAGCAACCAGGCCGGCGATCAGGGGTAGTTTCATAGGAAGGTAGACGGTAGGCGGCAGAAGGTAAACAGGAAAGAGGTTGAATTGTTAGGGGCTGCAACCGGTAATTAATCTTATTTTAATTGTAAGGGAAGAACGGGTCTGTGACTTTAGTTACAATGGAGTTCAGAGTTCAGAGTTTAGAGTTTAGAGTTGGAAGTATTCAGCAAAGAGCAAAAAATAGAAAATGGATTGGCAGGGCAAGCTTGCTCAAGCTAAGATCAGCAATCTACCATCCAAAATCTAAATTCCAGTCCCTCCTGCCACGGGTGGGAAGAAGTCGAGGGTGTCGGCGGGTTGGAGGGCGGTGTCGAGGCCGTCCGTGAGAGTAAAGGCTTCATGTCCGTTGACAAAGATGTGAACATGCGGGTAGAGAGTGCCCGCCGCGTCAAGCCAATGCGTGCGCAGGGCCGGACAGCGGTCGACGATGCAGGGGAGGGCATCTTTCAGGAGAATACCGGACGGCAGATCGAGCTCGAACGATTTTTCTCCCGCCAGGAGCCGGAAGGTAGCGTAGAGGTTGATCTTCATTACAAGCTAATTTAACCACAGATTTCGTAAATCGTGATCCGAGATCCGTGATTCGGGGCCGGCAGTTCAGGGTGGAGTTCGTTTCTCTTGTGCTCACTTAAAGCAGCCGCGGCAGGACTTCGCGCTCGTAGAAGCGGAAGAAACCTTCCTGGTCGGGACCGATCTGGTGGACGTAAACCTGGGTGAAGCCGGCATCCACCATTTTCTGGATGCGTTAGAGGTGGCGGTCGACATCCGGGCCGACGACCACCTTTTGCAAGATGTCTTCTTCGCGGACCAGGCTGGCCGCCTCTTCAAAATGCGCGGGGGTAGGCAAATCGGCGTGCAGGCTGCCCGGGATACCGGCCGTTGGCCACCAGGTATAGGCGGTGCGCAGGGCCTCTTGCTCGTCCGCCGCCCAGCATACGGCAATTTGCCCGATCCGCGGTTTATCTTGTCCGCCGGCCTCCTCAAATTCGGTAACCAGCTCGCGGTCCGGGGTGGTGCTGATCAACCCATCGCCTACCTCCCCGGCAAGTTCGGCGGCGTCCAGCCCGCTGGCGGCTACATAGATGGGAGGCAGCTCATCCGGAAGGGTGTAAATCCGGGCATTTTCAACCGTAAAGAAATCTCCGTAGAAACTGCTCTCTTCACCTTCCCATAACTGGCGGATGAGCTCGATTGATTCCTCAAGCATCTCCAGGCGAACGTCGGCCGGGGGCCAGTGGTCACCCAGGATGTGCTCGTTAAGGGCCTCGCCGCTGCCCACTCCCAGGAAGAAGCGCCCGGGCATCATGGTGGCGACCGTGGCGGCTGCCTGCGCGATGATGGCGGGATGGATGCGCATGGTCGGGCAGGTGACGCCGGTCCCCAGACGCAGCCGCTGGGTGGAATGGGCTATCCCCCCGATAACCGCCCAGACAAACGGGCTGTTCCCCTGACAGTCTACCCAGGGGTGGTAATGATCCGAGATCAGCGCAAAGCTAAAGCCAACCTCTTCCGCCCGGCGCGCATAGCGTACCAGGTCATTGGGGGCATGCTCCTCACTGGACAGTGCATAACCCAATTCAACCATTGTGTCTCCTCCCTTTTTCAGACAAGCGCGCGACCGAAGCCGCCTGGTTTTGTACTATCCCGCCTTCGCAGGGTTGTGGCCTGGCTTACAACTTCAGCATCTTATCCCGGCCGTTTGCGCTTCTTTTTCGACGAGCCGGGACGTGAAACTTTTTCTCTGGAATCCTGTTTGCGTTCTTCGCGCACCATCGCCACGCTGCCTGCCACTCCGACCAGTAGAGCGATGATCATGGGGGTGGCGGCCTGGATGAGAACCAGTGGACTGGGGCGAAAATCGGGGCGGGCCGGCCGCGCACGGCTCTCCACGGCAGTCACCGGGACCAGGCCGGGGGTTGTCTGAGGAGCCGGCTGCGGACGCTGGCTTGGAGTAGTCTCGCGCGGGATGCCCTGTTTGATGCGTTCCTCATCGCTGACTTGTTGGGCGCCCTCCTCCGGTACGATCCCGGAGCCAAAATTATTGGCATAAACCTGAGTAAACTCCGCCCCGAAAAACAGGATCTGGGCCGAGTAATAGATCCACACCAGGATAATAATTACCGCGCTGGCCGCGCCAAAATCGGAGGCTGTACTGCTGTTGCCCAGGTACAGCCCCAATGCGGTCCTACCCACGGTGAAGAGCATGGAAGTGATCGCCGCGCCCAACCACACATCTCCCCAGGCAATCTTAGCATCTGGGACGTATTTGAACAGCAGCGCAAACATGAGGGTGATGACCAGGAATGAAACAATAAAGTTAAGCACCTGCATCAGCACTTCAAAACCCGGGAAAAGCTGCGTGAAATAATCTCCGACCGCCCCCAAAGCTGCTGTGGCGACCAGGGAAACTAAGAGCAGGAAGCCCACTACGAGCACCATGCTAAACGAGAAAAAGCGTTTTTTGATCAACCCCAGAAGACCCTGTTTTGGATTGGGTTTGACCTCCCAGATCGTATTGAGGGAGTCCTGGAGCTGGCCAAAGACGCCGCTGGCGCCCAGCAACAGAACCACAGTCCCAATGATCGTAGCCCTGATCCCGGTCCCGGTCTGGCTGGCATTGGTGATCATCCCTTTCACCGCTTCGGCGCTTTGCGGGCCGATCAGGGAACCGATCTGGTTAAGGATAGCGGTCTGGACCGCATCGCGTCCCAGGAATATACCAGCAACGGCGATCACTATTACCAGGAGCGGGGGGATCGAAAAGGCAGTGTAATACGCCAGGGCAGCAGCCAGGCGGGCGGCTTTATCTTCATTCCACTCCTTGAACGCAAGTTTGGTCGATTTCCAAAAGTCTTTGAGATCCATACTCCATCTCCAAAGAATACACGCCACAGGGTGTGTTCCATCTCCCTGGGGTAACCACAATAAAATGATACGTGTTTCAAGAATGGGCAACAATGGGGAATTCCCCTAGGGAAGGTGGGGGGATCGCCGAAAACATTGGTAAAATCAGGCTATGGACAACCTCTGGTATAAAAACGCGGTCTTTTACGAAGTCTACCTGCGCGCTTTCAAGGATGGGAATGGAGACGGGCATGGAGATTTTGCCGGCCTGACCGAGAAGCTGGATTATTTCAAGGAGCTGGGCATCGACTGCCTGTGGATCTCGCCCTATTATCCTTCCCCGCTCAAAGACGATGGGTATGACATTTCGGATTACTACAACATCCACCCGGACTACGGGACCCTGGAAGATTTCAAGCGGTTCCTCAATGAGGCCCGCGCGCGCGGGCTGAAGGTGATCGCCGACCTGGTGCTCAACCATACCTCCGACCAGCATGCCTGGTTCCAGGCGGCGCGCCGCGACCGAAATTCGCCATACCGCGACTACTATGTGTGGAGCGATACCGACCAGAAATACAAGGATACGCGCATCATCTTTCTGGATACGGAACCCTCCAATTGGACCTGGGACGAAACAGCCGGGCAGTACTTCTGGCACCGCTTTTACTCGTCGCAGCCCGACTTGAATTATGACAATCCCGCGGTGAGAGCAGAAATGCTTAATATCCTCCGCTTCTGGCTGGACCTGGGTCTGGATGGTTTCCGCGCCGACGCGGTTCCCTATCTATTCGAGCGTGAGGGGACGAACTGCGAGAATCTGCCCGAGACCCATGTCTTTCTGAAAGAGATCCGCCGCTTTATGGATACCCACTATCCGGGCCGGATCTTACTGGGTGAGGCCAACCAATGGCCGCAGGATTTGCGCCCGTATTTCGGGGACGGGGATGAATTCCACATGGCCTTTCATTTCCCGGTGATGCCGCGCATCTATATGGCGCTGCGCAGCGCGGACCGGCAGCCGGTCGTTTCCATCCTGGAGGCCACGCCCGATATTCCAGATAACTGCCAGTGGTGCACTTTTTTGCGCAACCACGACGAGCTGACCCTCGAGATGGTCACGGAGGCCGAACGGCAGTGGATGTGGCAGGAATATGCTCCGGAGGCGCGGATGCGTCTCAACCTGGGGATCCGCCGCCGGCTGGCCCCGCTGCTGGATAATGACCCGCGCAAGATCGAGCTGGCCCACGGACTCTTGTTTTCGCTGCCGGGTTCGCCAATCCTGTATTATGGTGACGAGATCGGGATGGGGGATAATATCTGGCTGGATGACCGCAACGGGCTGCGCACACCCATGCAGTGGGATTCCGCGCACAACTCCGGGTTTTCGAGCGACTCACAGACGGCGCTGTACTCGCCGCTGATCGACAGCGGTCCGTACGCCTACACCAGCCTCAACGTGGCTGCCCAGCAAGCCAACCCCGGGTCCTGGTGGCATACTTTGAAACAGCTGCTGGAAATCCGCAAGGGACACCCCGCGTTTGGCGAGGGCAGCACGATTTTCCTCGATCCACATAACCCGGCCGTCATGGCGGTCGTGAGAGTGGGGAACGCGGAGACCCTCCTGGCAGTCCACAACCTGTCTGGGAGCAGCCAGACCTGCCTGTTGGACCTTTCGCGCTGGCAGTGCAGCGGGTTGGAAGATTTGTTTTCGAAACAATCCTTCCAACCGGTCAGCCCGGGCAGATACGAGCTGACGCTGAACGAGTATGGGTACGTGTGGGCGAGGGTGGTTAGTAGGTAGCGGACAGAAAAAAAACGGGGCTCGTCTACCGGCTAAACAAAAGATAAGCCGATCAGGACGGCGGAAAAAATGAGGGCGACGAGGTAGACCGGCCAAATTTTTTGGGTGCGGTTGGACATAAAGGCTGCCAGGAAGATAAAGATGGCGGGGTTGACCGGGTTTTCACGCAGCCAGGTGGAGTCGTCACTCACCCAGGCCAGGGGAAGAAGGGTGGCCAGGATGGTCATGCCTGTCGCGACGAGCACAGCCCCGCGGAAACGCCCGGCGGCTTCCATCACCAGCGCGGCTGCCAGGCTCATCACAATCTGGATCGCGGCGCCCGCCTGGGCAGAGCCGCCAGCGCCTACCACGAGGGCTTTCCCGAGAACGCCCAGGGCGATCAATACCGCGCCGACCAGCAGCCCCATGGCGATGCGCGGGTCCAGGCCGGTTTTATCCATCTTTTGATCCATAAACCACCTCCGAAATACCTCGTAATGCTCCAGACCGGCGCTGCTGCCCACATCGGGTAGTACGCGCAGCCAGAGCCGGAATAGACCCCAGCTCCCACGGTGGGAATATGCATCCCGGCACAAATCGCGGAAAAGCTGGGTCATCCAGGCCCCGTATTCACGACGGTGGCCGGGTGGGTACAACCTTAGCAAAGCCCGGTAGAGCCGCTCGGAACGGCGAAGCGGGCCGGGTACGGCAGGCGCCATCAGGCCGCTCCGGTTTCGAAGCGGGTCGGGGATTCGCCGGCCAGGCGTTTGTGCTGCGCCACGCGCACGAGGTCGGCAAGCCGTTCGACTTCGGCGGAGAGGACGCGCTGGCCCAGGTCGGTCAGGCGGTAATAACGGCGGCGCTCGTCATCCAGCTGGGGGTCCGGCCGTTCGTCCGATTCTTCGACCAGCCCGGCTGACAGCATACGCTTGAGGGTGCCGTACAGGGTGCCCGGCCCCATCTGGAGCTGGCCGTGGCTGTTGGCAGCCACTTCCTGCATGATGGCGTAACCGTGGCGCTCTTTATCAGCCAGGGCCAGCAGGATATGGAAGACTGCCGGGGTGAGGGGAAGCAGATCCGCGGGACCGGGTAGATTGGCTTTCATCATCCTCCTGACTATATCCGTTGCAGATATATCCGTTATGGATATAGTAGCACGAGAACAAGGGAAAGTCAAGAGCATTCGAAAAAACCGCTGAGGGGATGAAAACACTAAAACCGTGCTAGAATTCAAAAAGATAACCCATCACATCCCCTGGAGTCTCACAATGCAGGAGAAAACCTCCTTCCGAGCCGTCAATCTGCTTTTTTTCAGCGTGGTATGCCTCCAGGTATCCAACGTGTTCTTTATGTGGATGCCGCAGTACGTACGCCTGATCCTCAATGAGACCTTTTTCGTTTTCCTGCCCGCTTATGTGTACCTGCGTCTCACCCGGCAGCCCGTAGCGGAACGGGTGCGCTGGCAGTGGCCCGGGTGGAAGCTCGCCATCCTTTCGCTGCTGACCGGGCTGGGTCTGTATCCCCTCTCGGCGGCCAGCGCAGGGGTTTTCCTGACCCTGCTGGGGTACACCAACTTTGCCGGACCGCAAGATGCCATCCCAACCACGCTGTTGATGAGCGTGCTGGCGGTGATTGCGTACGCGGTTATGGCGCCCCTCTGCGAAGAATTCCTCTTCCGCGGCGTGATCCAGCCCGTCTACGAACAGCGCGGGCCGAAATGGGCGGTTCTCTTCGTTGGCTTCTTGTTTATCGCCTTTCATTTATCGCTGCTCCAGGGTTTGAGCATCATCCTGCTCGCGCTGGCGCTCGGCCTGGTCAACTACCGCACGCGCTCTCTACCGGCCAGCGTCCTGACCCACGTTGGCGCGAACTCCCTGGCGGCGCTGGTGATCACCCAGGGCGTATTCAAGACCGGGATCCAGAACTGGATCGTATCTATCCCGGCGATCCTGGGCGGCCTGGTTATTGCTGCAGCCGCGCTGGCCGGCCTGATCTGGCAGACCCGCCGGCCGGTTGAAGAGCAGCTTACCCTGACGGAGACCGCCTTTGCCACTCAGCCCGCGCGTCCGGCCTGGCTGACCCAGGGCTGGCCGCTCCTGGCTGCCGGCGGGTTGTACCTGGCAATGGCTGGGGCGGAATTCTATTTCGCCAGATCCCCGCAGCTGACCGCTCAGCCGCTCCAGGTGGGCAGCTCGCCCTGGCAGACAACCCAGGCATGGGAGTATGAGATCCGCAATGCGGCCGATACGGTGGTTGGAGATGCGGATTGCCAGCTCGTCCCAGACAGCGCCGTGATCGAGATTACCTGCCGGTCAACTGTCGAGGCATACGAAGTTAAAACGAACAACAACAGCACCTTTTCCAGCTCAGGCGGCGAGCGGATCGACCAGCTCAGCTGGCATGCCGCAGACGGAAGCCCGGTCTTTGGAAAAACCGCCTTGAACCTGATGGAAGGAACCTATACCTCAACCGTGAGCTGGACGATGAGCACGCGCGGGTTCGACTTGCGTAGGATTGTCGAGGGCGAGGAGGAGCAGATCTTCGACCTGCCCTTCAGCGAGACCCCGCTGGCTAAAGATTTCGATCTGCTGGTAGCGCCGGATTATACCTGGCCCTGGCAGCTGGCCGGTGTGGAGCTTGCCCAGGGAACGAGCGGTAACGTGGCGCGTTTCAACGCGTATACCTGGAGGAATGACACTCAGGACAGCGGCCCGCTGGTGGAGAACCGGCTGGTGACGGTCAGCGGTCCGGAAGAGGTCACGACGCCGGCGGGCAAGTTTACCGCCTGGAAGGTGATGCTGGGGAGCGACCAGACCGCCTGGTTTGAAGCAAACGACAGTCACAGCCTGGTAAAATTTAACAATGGGATAGAAACCTGGTCCTTGAAGTAGGAGCAAACCCAGCCTGTGGGGTTTTGGAAACCCCAATGACATCGAAATCCACCTTTGGCCGTGCCTCTACGCCCAAGGAACCAAATCGGACCGTTATTCGTCTATTTGGTGGCGCTGAGGGAAACCCAGCCCAAAGGAGGATTAGAGATGAAGGGCCGTTTATTTTCAACCCTTATTGTGATCGTGTTGTTTGCGGCATTGGCCGGGTGCGCTCCCGCGGCTTCGCCGGGCGAACCCACCCCCGTTTCGCATGGAAACCCCACCCCCATCCCCCAGGATGATGCGACCGAAGCTCCCGCGGGCAGCAGCCCGGCTGAGGCAGCCGCAGTCCAGGCCCTGGCCGGCCTGCTTGGCATCCCGGTCGATCAGATCAGGGTGGTCACGGTAGAAGCAGTAGAGTGGCCGGATGCCTGCCTGGGTGTGAGCTTGCCGGGTGTGGTGTGCGCCCAGGTTCTCACTCCCGGTTTCTCGATCGTGGTAGAAGCCGATGGACGGTCGTACGAATTCCACACCAACCTGGACGCCAGCCAGATCCAGGCGGCTACGGTTGCGCTAAACTGGCACCGTGAGGGCGGTATCGCCGGTTTCAATGATACCCTGGTTATCTTCCTCCCCGATGAGGTGCACGGAAGCTCGGCCAGAGCCGAAGGCGATTTATCCGCCAGGCTGTCCGAAGTGCTCAGCCCGGAAGAAATTGCCCGGTGGGAAAAATGGTTAGACGAGTACGGGAGCGTGCAGATCGAGATGAAAGACCCTGCCGTAGCGGACGCCATGTCAACCAGCCTATCCTTTGAGGGATTTGGCAGCGGCCAGCCGAGCGAAGCCGAGAAGACGGCCATGCTGGATTGGGCGCAAAATTTATTCAACAAGCTGGAAAAATAAATTAAACTGCGAGCCGATCCAGGATTTCCCTGGCGATGTACCAGGCGGTGATCATCGCCGTGGGGACACCCCCCGGAGAATGGACGTAATGGCCAACGGCATAGAAATTCTCCACCGGGAGATCTTTCGCCAGACTGATCTGGGGTTTTTTTGCCGGGTCCCAGCTCCAACCGGAAGTGCCGCCGCGCCAGTTGGAGGTATAGCGCTCGTAGGTGAGCGGTGAAGCGGCTTCTTGAACCTCGATATGGGCGCGGAGGCCGGGCAAGAAGGTTTCAGCCCGTGCCAGGAGCTGTTCGGCAGCCGCCTGTTTGCATTCCTGGTAAGCCGCGGTGTTCCCCTTGAGCGGTTCCCAGCGCTCATATGGATCGAGCATCGCCAGGAACAAGGCATGCCGGCCGGGCGGGGCAATCGATGGGTCATCCTTGCTCAACAGAACCAGCTGGATATATGTCCCATCCGGGGCGACAAACCAGACGTGGCTTTCCTGGAAACGCTGCAGCTGCGCGGCCAACTGCGGGCTGTCACGCAAGCCCAAAAAGACCGTAAAGACAGATTCGGAAGGAGCGGCATTTTGCAGCTTCGCATCCAGAACCGGAGAAAGGTGCTGGGAGCCGATCAAATCCAGGCAGGTGTGGCGCAGGTCGGCCGCGCTAACCACGCGCCCGGCCGGTATCTCACTCCCATCGCGCAGCCGGACGCCAACCGCGGCCCCGTCACGGATGAGGATGCGCTCCACCCCCTGCCCCAGGCGCACCCGCCCGCCGTGCTCGCGGATGAAACGCACCAGCAGGTTGGCGAAAGACTGCATTCCGCCCACAAGCGTCCACGTATCGTAGAAGTACGTTGTCCACAACCCCAGCGTGTTCTGCCCGCTCATCACCGGATAGCCCAACTGGTCCAGCATCTGGCGCAGCAGGCCCTTTTGAAAATATTGGGCGTGCAGACTGCGGTTGGTGTGGCGGCCGGCCGCCGCGGATGCCCACACGAACAGGGGATGGCGCACGCCGAGCCGCAGGAGCGTGGCGAGGACATCTTTGCCAAACATCATCCGGCTGTCGAACATATCGCGGAACCCGCTGGAGCCGGCCTCCACCCAGCGAAAATACCGCTGCAGACCGCGCCGCTGGTCGGGGAAATGGGAGGACAAATCGCGGCAGACCTGGCGGGAATCCCGCAGGGGGATATCCTGTGCATCCCAACTGATCTGTTGGCCGACGCGCACGAAGCGGCGCTTATCTTCCAGGCCGAGCTCCTTCAAAATCGGAAAGACGATCCCGTTCGAGACAAACGAGGTCGGCCCAGCGGGAAAGGTGTAGCCCTGGCGCACAAAGGAGGAAACATAACCGCCCGGCAGGCTGTGCTGCTCGAACACATCCACCTGCAATCCTGCCCGAGACAGGTAAGCGGCCGCAGTCAGACCGGCCATGCCTGCGCCAATAACAACGATGTTCTGATCAGTCATCTGCCCGGATTACCTCTCTGAATTCCTCCAACAGGTGCATCTGGTCGATGGTGGATAGATTGCTCAGTACGACCAGGGTATAACCCTGGTCTATACAGTGCATAGCCAGGCCCATTTAGCCAGGGATCGTCCCGGTATGGCCCATGAACTCGCCCCCCTGGAGCATAAGCACTCTCAACCCCAGTCCATAACCTTTTTGCAAGGGCACATCCGCATCGGGCGCAGCGGCCCAGGGTCGGCTCGCCAAGGATGCGGCCGGCAAATAAAGCATGGACGAAGACAGCCATATCGCGCGAGTTCGATAAAACCGCCCCCGCAGAAAAAGCCCCGCTTTGGAACGATCTGCGGAAACCGGTCAGGTTCCGCCTGCCCAGGTGAAATAAGGACCGGTCATAGCCATTGGCGATGGCAAGATCCTGCGGACCGTCCATAATATACCCCAGCCACCCGGCGAAAAACAATGCCAGCAGCGCGAACGGGATCACGACCAGCCGTATGGCTGTGCGAAGCGGAGGTCGCACCGGATTGCTTTCACTTCTCGTACATTTCTGTAAAACGTCCCCGTCAGGGCGAGCCCCAATCAACATAATACCTATACGTATTCACAACCCGAAAAGGTTCAATAACGAGTAGATTAGCTTTTTAGGGTTGAGTGTTAAACCCGTTGTTTTCGATCACATTTTTGTACCACCGGCCGCTTTTCTTGAGGATGCGTTTCTGAGTCGCATAATCCACATAGACCAGGCCAAACCTTTTCGAATAGCCCAGGTTCCATTCGAAGTTGTCGAGAAAGGACCAGACAGAATAACCGGTCAGGTTGACGCCTGCGCGAATGGCCCTGTACACCTGGAAGATGTGGTCCCGGAGATAGGACAGCCTGGCATCGTCTTCAACGTTCCCCTGGCTGTCGACGATATCTTTGAAGGAGGCGCCGTTCTCGGTGACCATCATTTTGATCCCGGCGTACTGCGTGTGGAGGTAGACCAGCAAGTCGTACAGACCCTCGGGGTAGATCTCCCAGCCCGAATCCGTGCGGGCCTTGCCGGTGCTGGCGAATGCCAGCTGAAGCGGCCACTCCTCAGGAGCATGCAGAACAGAGCTGCTGGAATAGGTGTTGACCCCCAAGAAGTCGATCGGCGAATGGATGATGTCCATATCGCCCGGTTCGATCTCAGGCAAAGACACCTGACCCGAAAGCCAGCTGACCAGCTCCGGAGGATATTCGCCCTTCAGGATCGGGTCGAGGAACCAGCCGTTGAGAAAATCCCCGTACCGCCTGGCGGCCGCCAGGTCCTGCCCGGCTTCAGTTGCCGGGTAGATCGGGTTGAGGTTCAGCGCAACCCCGATTTCACCTTTAACTGCCATTTCCCGGAATGCGCGCACGCTCCTGCCATGGGCCAGCAGGATGTGATGGGCAGCCTGTAAAGCGGTGGATAGGTCCGTCAGGCCCGGCGGGTGTGTACCGAACCAGTGGCCGACAAAGGCGGTAACCCAGGGTTCGACAAAAGTGGTCCAGATCGGGACGACGTCCCCTAACTCCTCAAAAATATAGCGTGCATACTGCTCGAAATACTGCGCCATCTCCCGGTTGGCCCATCCGCCGATATCTTGAAGCTTCTGGGGCAGATCCCAGTGATACAGGCTCACCGCCGGCAATATCCCCTGATGGGCCAGGCGGTGAGCCAGGCTGCGGTAGAACTCTATCCCCTTTGGGTTCGCTCTGCCACTGCCGTCCGGAAACACCCTGGACCAGGAGATGGAAAAGCGGTAGGTTTTGACCCCCAGGTGCTTGAGGAGCGCGACATCCTGCAGATAAAGATGATAGTGGTCACAGGCCACATCGCCGTTGTCCTGGTTGCGGATCTTTCCGGGGATGTGGCTGAACCGGTCCCAGATCGACTCGCCTTTGCCATCGCACCCTGCGCCGCCCTCGATCTGGTAGGCGGAAGTAGACACCCCCCACAGAAAGCTTTCAGGAAAGCGCAATCTGGCCATTCAACTATGGCTTTCTTTGGGAGGCCGTGCAGAGCCACAAGCGCAGCTCGATGCGGCCGGGGTGGTTGAGGCTGCCGGAGATGGCTGTGCGTCCGTATTCTGGACGGGCCTGGCGCTGGGTCCGCAGCAGGAGGCAATCCTGGGCGTCTGGCTGATTGGTTCACAGCCGCAGCTTTGCGTTTCGATGGTATCGTCGGTCTGGATGCCGGCCATTTTCTTGATGAAGTTAAACATGATCAGATCCTCCGTAATTGTTTTTTGGCTTTTCAAAATGACTTACATTTGAAACGTTCATCTTGATTGACGTAGATCTCACAAAAAGGACGCAAGATGATTGACATATCCACAACCTTTGCGTACAATCCAGTTAATTGAATAAACCACAGGGCGCCTGTACCCCCGGATGGGCAGGCTCCCAGGCGAAACCGGTGCAAGTCCGGTGCTGTCGCGCAACTGTAATGAGGCCGGTAAGGTCTCTAAGCCAGGTCGCCCGCCTTGTGGATGTTTGCCACGCCTCGCAGAAAGGAGGTGGGAACAGCGGCGCCAAACCCAACCCTTTGCCCCGACCTTCCCCTTCCCTGTCCGGCGGACAGGGGTTTTTGTTTAAAAGCGTCAATTTGTTGATCCGTCGATTCGTGATTCGATGCTCAGGTTTTCAAGTGTTCTTCGAAAGCTCGCGAATTTTGCGAAACACGCATCACGAATTGACGAATTACGAACCTAAAAGGAACCTATGTCCAAACCTCGCTTTATTTTCTTTTTTACATCCCTGCTCGGGCTGGCGCTTGTCCTGGGGGCTTGCAGCCCGGCGGCTACAGCCACCCAGGTTTCCCCTGTTCAGGCGTCTCTCCCGCCGGCGGCTGAAGAGACGGCGGCGCCCCCTTCCAGCGCCCTGGAATTGACAGATGGGATGGGGCGGACGGTGAGTCTGCCTGCGATCGCCCAGCGGATCGTTTCGCTGGCGCCCTCCAATACAGAGATCCTGTACGCGATCGGCGCGGGCAGCCAGATTGTCGGGCGGGACGATTTCTCCGACTACCCGGAAGAAGCCAAAAATCTGCCCAGCATCGGCGGATCGATGGGCGATTATGACCTGGAGAAGCTCGCCTCGCTCAAACCGGACCTGATCCTGGCCTCCGGGCTCAATACCCCCGAACAAATCAAAAGCATGGCCGACCTGGGCCTGACCGTTTTCTTCGTGGCCAACCCGGTGGATCTGGATGGGATGTACGCCAACCTTAAGACTGTCGGGGAACTATCCGGGCGCGAGCAAGCGGCCGTCGATTTGGCGGCTGCCCTGGAGCAGCGCGTCAAGGCGGTCATGGATAAGGTAACTAACGTCTCCGAGAAACCGGTCGTGTTCTACGAGCTGGATGGGACCGACCCCTCCAAGCCTTATACCAGCGGGCCGGGGACCTATCTGGATCAAATGATCGTTATGGCCGGTGGGCAGAACGTGGGCGCTAAACTGCAAAGCGAATGGGGCCAGCTCAGCCTGGAAGAGCTGCTGGTCTCCGACCCAGACTTTATTATCCTGGGTGACGCGGCGTATGGAGCCACTCCCGAGGTGGTCAGCCAGCGGGCCGGTTGGGAAAAGCTGAAAGCAGTCCAGAACCAGCAGATCTTCCCCTTCGACGATAATACCGTCAGCCGGCCCGGGCCGCGCATGGTGGACGGTCTGGAAGGGCTGGCAAAGCTGATCCATCCAGAAGAATTCGAGTGAGCAGGGATTAGGAATTGGTGATTAGGAATTGGTGATTAGTAATTCGTGATCCGTAACCAGTAACCAGGGATGCGTGAAACTTGATTCGAGATTCGGTAATTCGGACGGTTGATTCTGGAGCTGTGCAGGCAAAGACACCACTGCGGCCTTACGTTGTGGCGGTGCTGCTGCTTGGGGCGGCGGTTGTGCTGAGCGTGGCGGTGGGGAGCGTGTTTATCCCGCCGCTGACCGTGCTGCGGCTGCTGCTTCCGGCAGACATGGCGCCCGGTTGGGAAGTGGGGGACACCACCACTTTCGGGGTGATCCTCTACCAGCTGCGCCTGCCGCGCACCGCCCTGATGGCGCTGACCGGCTCGGCGCTGGCCGGGAGCGGAGCCGCCTACCAGGGCATCTTCCGCAATCCGTTGGCCGACCCCTACCTGATCGGGGTGGCCTCCGGGGCGGGGCTGGGCGCGGTGGTGGCGATGAGCGTGCGCTGGCCGTATTCCACCCTGGGAATGATGGTGATCCCGATCGCGGCTTTTATCGGCGCCATCCTGAGCGTGATGGTGGTCTACACCCTGGCACGCGTGGGACGGACCGTCCCAACGACCAACCTGATCCTGGCCGGGGTAGCGGTGGGATCTTTTACCACGGCGATCAACTCCTTCTTGATGCTGCGCGGGCAGGGCGAGCTGCGCCGGGCGCTGGCCTGGCTGCTGGGGGGTTCCACCCAGACCGGCTGGAGCCCGTTCCTGGCAGCTCTGCCCTATATCGCGGTGGGGCTGGTCGCCCTGTTGTTGATGAGCCACGCGCTCAACGTACTGCAGTTTGGCGACGAGCAGGCCCAGCAGCTCGGGCTGCCGGTCGAGCGGATGCGGCTGTGGATCGTGCTGGCGGCCTCCCTGGTTAGCGCGGCGGCGGTAGCCTTTACCGGGGTGATCGGTTTTATCGGGTTAATCGTGCCGCATGTCGTGCGGTTGACCTGCGGACACGATTACCGGCGGCTGCTGCCGCTCTCGATCCTGGGCGGCGCTTCGGCGCTGCTGGCAGCCGATGTCCTGTCGCGGGTGGTGATGGCTCCGCAAGAGCTCCCGATCGGGATCATCACCGCGCTGGCTGGAGCGCCTTTCTTTCTATGGGTGCTGCGCCGCGCCAAGCAGCAGGCATATTGGTAAAGGGTAAAAGGAAGGGAAGTTTATGAAAACAACCCCACTGCTTGAAGTCAGGTCGCTGTCCGTTGCCTATGGGATGAGGGCGGTGTTGTGCGGGGTCAGTTTGACCCTGTCGACCGGGAGCGTGATGGCGCTGATCGGGCCCAATGGGGCGGGGAAGTCCAGCCTGATCCGAGCGGTCAGCGGGGTGCTGCCTGTACGCGGCGGTCAAATCCGGGTCAGCGGGACGGACCTGGTGGCGCTGTCTCCCGCGCAGCGCGCGCGGCTGCTGGCAGTGGTGCCGCAGGCGCGCAACCTGCCCCCGGCTTTTACCGCCTGGGAGACGGTTCTTCTCGGACGGACACCCCACCTTAACTGGCTGGGACAGACCTCCCCCCAGGATGACGCGCGCGTCCGGCTGGCGATGGAGCGCACCGATACGCTGGCGCTGGCCGGGCGGCGCATCGGCGAGCTCTCGGGAGGCGAGCAGCAGCGCGTCCTGCTGGCCCGCGCACTGGCCCAGGCGGCTCCCATCCTGCTGCTGGACGAACCAACCGCCCATCTCGACCTGCAATACCAGGTAAGCCTGCTGGAAATGGTCAGCAGCCTGGCCCAGCAGGACGGTTACGCCGTACTGCTGGCGCTGCACGACCTCAACCTGGCGGCGCGCTACGCCAACCAGATCGCCCTGCTGGCCGGGGGTGAAATCCGCGCCGCCGGGAGCCCCGAGCAGGTGCTCGAGGCCGGTTTACTCAGCCAGGCATATAAGATCCCGCTGCAGGTGGTCGCCAACGGTCCGGGCGGCCGCCCCTGGATCGGACCCATTTAGATCAATGGAATCCACAAAGTGACCCAAAGAAAAACTGCTTTGTGTTTCTTTGGGTCACTTTGTGGATAGTTTCATAAATACTTTTGTTGGGCTTGTCGAGATACGGCATGCTGTTACAATAGGGAAATGAGCCGTTCGAAGAGCAGCGTTGGGCTGTTTGTCCTGGGGATCGTCTTATTTGCCTGGAGCGCCAGCCAGTTCAGCATCAGTTTGCAAAAGACCTTTGGACCACACCTGGGGGATGAGGAGCAGGTAGTCGAGGAGCCGCTGCCGGAAGACCTGGCCACGCTGCAGGCCGAGATCGAGCGCGGGATTGAACCGGAAACGCCCACACCTGAGCCGACCCTGGCCGACCCGACCGAAGCCGCCCGGCAGACCACCATCGCAGCTAACCTGGCCGCGGAGAACACCTTCCTGGATCTCTCCGCGGAGAGCGCAGCCACACCCCGCCCGACCTCGGTGAAATTCAAACAGCCCGACCGGATCCTTATCCCGGCCATCGGGTTGGACGCACCGGTAAAGAAGGCCAAGCTGCAGCTGGTCGAGATCCTGGAGAAGAAGTACCCGCAGTGGTCGGCGCCGAATGAATTTGCCGCCGGCTGGCACACCAATACGGCCGGGTTGGGGCAAAAAGGCAATCTGGTCCTCAACGGGCACCATAACGTCTATGGGGAAGTTTTTGGCAAGCTGGCAGATATCCAGCCGGGCGACGAGATCATCCTTTTTTCCGGGTCCGATTTTCTCACCTACCAGGTAACCAACCGCATGATCCTGCCTGAAAAGTACCAGCCGCTCGAGGTGCGCCTGCAGAATGCCCAGTGGCTGGAGCCGACCCAGGACGAGCGATTGACCCTGGTGACCTGCTGGCCGCACGACAACAACACCCACCGGCTGGTGGTGGTGGCCAAACCGGCCGTAGATGAGAACCTGGATAGATAACTGCATTTTAAAACCAATCCGAAAAAAATTTTCTGAGGCATACACCCCACAACAATTTTCGGACAGATACTAAATTCTTTGACAGATTCTAGATAGTATGTTAAAATAAGACCGAATTGGATGGAATTGTCCGGCCGGGAACCCGGCCTGAGGTAGTGGTTTTTGGATTGCTGATTCCGTTGTATGGAATGGTTCTAGATTCACCTGACCCCGGCCGGTATCTTACCGCCGGGGTTATTTGCTAAATCAGCGGGGAATGATTTTCGGATCATTTACTGCAGGATAATTTATAAACATTAAACAAGAACTGACGCTTTCATGGAAGACATGAACGTCGCAAAAGGTAATTTGTATGGAAATTAAAAAACTTCGCATCGTACCCCTGGGAGGACTGGGGGAAGTCGGGAAAAACATGATGGCCTATGAATATGGTGAGGACATCCTCATCGTGGACACCGGGATCATGTTCCCTGAAAATGATATGCTGGGGATCGACTACATCATCCCCGATTTCGATTACTTGATGGACAAAACCCGGCGGGTGCGCGGGATCATCATCACGCACGGTCACGAGGACCACACCGGCGCGATCCATCACGTACTGGAAAAGATTAACGCCCCGATCTACGCCACGCCGCTGACACGCGGGCTGCTGGAGGTCAAACTGGCCAAGAACGGCCTGGCACAAAAGGCCGACCTGCGCACCGTGCAGGCCGGAGAAAGCGCACAGATCGGGCCGTTCAAGGTGGATTTCTTCCACGTATGCCACTCCATCCCGGATGGGGTGGGGCTGGGGATCGATACACCGGCCGGGCTGATCGTACACTCGGGCGACTACAAGTTCGACCATACCCCGGTCGACAACTGGCCCACCGATTACGCCAAGCTGGCGGAATTTTCGCGGCGCGGCGTGCTGGCCCTGTTGAGCGACTCGACCAATTCGGAGCGCGCCGGTTGGACGCCCTCTGAACGGGTGATCGATTCGGCCCTGCAAACGGTCTTCGACCAGGCTCCCGGGCGGATCATCGTGGCAACATTTGCTTCGCTGATCTCGCGTATGGACCAGGTGGCGCAAGCCGCCGTCCGCCACGGGCGCAAACTGGCCTTCGTTGGGACGAGCATGACCGATAACGTCAAGATGGCGCGCAAGCTGGGCTACCTGGAGTTCCCCGAGAACCTGGTGGTCCCGATCGACCAGGCGCTGCATATGCCCGACCCCGAGGTAGTGATCATGTGCACAGGGTCGCAGGGCGAGCCGTCTTCGATCCTGGGGAGGCTCTCCACCGGAACCAATCGGCTGTTCGATCTCAAAGCCGGGGACACGGTCGTGATGTCTTCGCACCCGATCCCGGGCAACGAGGAGACGGTCTACCGTACGATCAACCGGCTGTTCGAACGCGGCGCCAGGGTGATCTATGAAGCCATCGCCCCGGTGCACGTTTCCGGGCACGCCAGCCAGGAAGAGATGAAACTGCTCATCCACCTGACGCGGCCCAAGTACGTCATCCCCATCCACGGGGAGCTGCGCCAGCTCACCCAGCACGCCGCCCTGGCGCGCCAGGTGGGGATCCCGGCAGAGAACATCGCCGTGATACAGAACGGCCAGGTGATCGAGTTCGTCGATGGGCAAATGAGCCTGGGTGAGCGCATCCCCGGCGGGTACGTCTTTGTGGATGGCTCCGGCGTGGGCGACGTGGGGATGAGCGTGGTCCGCGAACGCGAGGCGCTGGCGCGAGACGGCATCGTGCTGGTCAACCTGACCATCGACCGGGCTTCCGGCCGGCTGCAGCGCGACGCGGAGATCATCACGCGCGGCTTTATGCTGAACGGCGAGAGCGACGCGGTGCTGACCGCTGTGCGGCGCCGGATCAACGATACGGTAGCGCGCGCCAACGGCAACTTGCGCGGAGATATCGAGGACACGGTCAAGACATTCCTGTTCAACGAAACGCGCCGCCGGCCGATGATCTTTGTGACGGTGAGTAAGAACTAGTGGATAGTGGGCAGTGGACAGTGGTTAGTGCGCTGTCTGCCCACCCATAACGCGAACATTCGAAATCCCAGGCATTTCAAACAGCCTGGGATTTTTGTTTTCCCAGATCGGGGGGAATGGAGATCGGTTTATTTGGGTCATTAATGATTGCCTTATCGGTTGAATACTTTATACACCAGGTACTCTTTCTCAATCCACACTCTATAATCTACAAGCTTTACGGCACCAGGCCCGGGAAGAGCCGCTGGAGGGCGAGGAGAGCGTATAGGAGGAGGATGGCAGCGCTGTTGTTGACCACGTGGACGACGATGGGCACCCAGATGGTGCGGGTGCGCTCGAAGAGCAGGGCGTTGACCACCCCGATAACAAAGCTGGTGGCGACAACAGCGGCCAGGTCCAGGTGCCCGAGAGCAAACAGCAGCGAACTGACCAGGACGGCTACCCAGACCGGGTAGCGCCGGCGGAACCAGGTGTACAGCGCACCGCGGAAGAACAGCTCCTCGGAAGCCGGGACCAGGATTCCACCCAGCAAAAAAGTCACCAGGAAGTTTACCCCTAACGATCCCTCGGGAGGGGTGAGGATATCCATGCGGGGGGTCTGGGCCAGGCTGTCCAGGCCGCCGCTGGCGATGACCTGCACCAGCAGGGCCAGGAGGACGCGCGCCGGGATGAGCGCCAGGGCGATTGCCGCGCCGCCCACGATCCACTGCCAGGGGAAGCGCAGGGGATAGATCCCCAGCTCGGCCAGCGATAGGCGGCCGCGCAGGACGCCCACCAAAAAAATCGACCCGGCAAAGAAGGTGATATTCAGCAGGTAGAGCATAAGACTGGTCAGGATGGTGGTCTTCGTGACCAGCAGCCCGAGCACGGTTGTGGCCAGGATAAACCCGCCAAACCCGACCAGCAGATAAAGCGCCAGGTCGAGCCAGGAGGAAGTGGAAGGTGAAGGGGGTGGAGATGGGGAAGGGAGTTCGGTGTCCATGGGGGGAAGACCGTAAAACGTAAAACGTATAGCGTAAGGGGATTATACCCCTAAGACATTTTTGATACTCGGGAGGCTGGGGACCTGTTGGACACAAACCAGCGGGGAACCTTCGGCTTTATCAGCGTCCAAAAATTTATCCGTGCCGACCTTTGTGTATTGTCCTGGAGGTATCCTATCCTGTGCGTGCAGGTGTGCAAGATATGTTTTCCATGCTCACCGCTTCCCCGCCCTCTGTGGGCAGGACCTGCGGCCGTCCGCGGCGGGGCTTTCTTAAATTCGCGAAAAGAGCCCTCACCCTACCCTCTCCCAAAGGGAGAGGGAAAGTCAACTACTCCCTCCTGGCCCCTGCGGCGCACGCGGCGAAGGCGTGCACTGGGCTTATTGATATCATCAAGGGTGACCAGGAACCACAAGCGGTCTGAAGGCCGGCGAAGGGGCGAAGCATTCGGAAGGATAGGAGTCTTTGATGATCCAAATTGTTCTCCGAATGCTTCGCCCCTACCCGTTCCCCTGCCCCTGCGGCCGGTGGGGACGTGCGCCAGACTCGCTGACCATTCCCAATGGTTTCTCCGGCTGGTACACGGCGCTGCCCTGGCCAAGACACCGGGACTTTCAGCCCCGGCCAAAACAACCTGACCAGGACATCAGGACTTCGCCCTGACAACTGCATCAGGACTTCGCCCTGACAACTGCATCAGGACTTCGCCCTGACAACTGCATCAGGACTTCGCCCTGACAACTGCATCAGGACTGCGCCGGGACGTATAGTTGAGGACGCCCCGGATAAACCCTGGGATTGC
>Ga0105104_10000359_pt1 | contig 34767 bp, 22 predicted proteins | sample PPLLaktember2015_3_FD_87034 | JGI IMG/M metagenome (GOLD analysis project Ga0105104, IMG submission 87034) | Freshwater sediment microbial communities from Prairie Pothole Lake near Jamestown, North Dakota, USA - PPLs Lake P7 Core (6) Depth... | ecosystem: Environmental > Aquatic > Freshwater >... | reverse complement strand
TGCGGGCATTTATGTTGCCGAATCCGGCACCCCGACCGTCTTCCAAAAAGTCTGGGATCGAGGATCGCACCCGCGGTTTTTAGTTGATGAAAATAGTCTTGTGTGTGCTGGTCCCGAAGACGGATCGGATCAGCAGGGGATTTGGCAAATCAACTTGGATAATTTGCAGTGCCATCCCATAGCTCCGACCGGTACCAGCCCGGAGATATCTACCGACGGTATGAAAATCTCCTACTTGATCCCCGGCGATGTTTTTGGACGGGTGCTGGTAGTCCTCAACCGGGAAACCGGCCGCCGCGATACGCTGACTAATCACGTTTTGAATTATACGTGGCTCGGTGACTCCGAAACGTTAGCGCTCGAAGTGGGGGGGGACGGTCCGCGCGAAGTTTTTACGGTGAATCTAATGGGAGACACTGCCCGATCCTTGGCGCTTGGCTCCTTCCCGGCCGGATTTCCTCAGGGACAAGAAGTGGTATTCACCGGATTGGTAGGCGACCGGCTTGATGGATTGTTTGTCTGTTCGCCGGGACAGACTCCAACGCGCATTTCCAATCTCGGAACCCGTGCCGCACCAGCCGGCATGAACAGAATTCTGGCTCAGGATTCTACCGGTCTGATCGAAATTGTTCGGTGATTCAGCCTCCGTATAACGTGAAAATCCCGCCTTTCAGGGCGGGATTTTCATAGGTCGTCGGATGCGATGTGTGTATCTAATATCGCGTGATTACGTAAGGCTGCTCATCCGCCTGTCCGGTGACGAATCGGTGAACAATGTCTATCGTCGTATGCTGCGTTTCTTCCGGAGTACCCGAAAAAATGATCTGTCCTTTGTGCAGCATTACAATCCGGTTAGAGATTTTGTAAGCCGATACCATGTCATGTGTCACGACAACTGTGGTGACGTTCAACTCGTGGTTCAAATGAATAATCAGATCATTGATGGAATCGGCCGTTATCGGATCGAGTCCCGTCGTGGGTTCATCGTACAAAATGTAGGATGGCTGCATGGCAATGGCTCGCGCCAATCCCACTCGCTTCTTCATCCCGCCTGAAAGTTCCGCCGGTTTCAGCTTCTGTGTGCCGTTCATGCTGACCAGAGTCAAGCACTCTTCCACCCGTTGCGCGATTTTCTCCGTCTCCTGATTCGTATGTGTTCGCAGAGCCAATGAAACGTTTTCTTCCACCGTCATGGAATCGAAGAGCGCCGCACCCTGAAAAAGCACTCCGAATCTCTTGCGGATATCATAGAGTTCCTTGCGCTTGGCCGTCGTGATGTTCCGTCCGTCCACGATGACCGCTCCCGACTCGGGTTGCAGCAGACCTACCAGATGTTTTAGGAGTACGGATTTCCCGCAACCGGATTGACCGATAATCGTGATGGATTCACCGTTTTCAATGGTCAGATCCACGCCGCGCAAGACCTGCTTGTCACGGAAGGATTTGTATAAGCTGCGTATTTCAATCATAGATAAGACGTGGAAGGAATCAACCTGTATAGTATACGGTTAGAAAAGAATCATGGCCAGCAGAAAATCCAATACGAGTATTGTAATACAACTCCATACGAAGGCTGTAATCGTCGCCGCTCCGACTCCTTCCGCGCCGCCTTCCGTCCGAAACCCGATATAACAGCCGATGATAGAAGCGCTTAGACCGAAAAAGACGGATTTTAAGAGGCCGGCAAAGATGTCATAGAGATGAAAAAAATTCGGAATCAATCCCCAAAACTGATGACTGGTCATTCCCATCAAGGCCGTGAGCACGAACGCCGCCCCCAGCACTCCGATCGTAACGGATTGAATCACTAAAATCGGCATCATGACGGTCATGGCGGCAATGCGGGGTACGGCCAGATAACGCACGCTGGAGATGGCCATGGATTCCAGAGCATCCACCTGTTCCGTCACCTTCATCGTGCCGATTTCCGCCGCGATGGATGCGGACACTCGTCCGGCTATAACTAAGCCCGTCAGGGCCGGACCCAATTCCAGCATCAGCGATTTCCACACTCCGGGCCCGATCAGGTCGAAAGGCATGTATCCTTCCAACTGATAATGCGACTGCCATCCGGTAACCGCACCAGTGAAGATTCCCACCAAGAGAACCAGCGGAAGGCTGTTCACACCCAGTGTCACGCATTCTTTTATAAATAATCCGCGATCCTTAACCACTCCGTCAATTTCCACGAACACGCGGCGCATCAGCTGCGTTACACGAGACAGCTCAATAAGAAAGCTGAGCGTACGCCGTCCGAATTCCTGCGCTAATCCGAGTAGGATCGAGCTGAAAGGAGTCGTCATGTTCAAAACTCGGATCCGATTGAGAAGTAGTATCGAGGTTTGGATGTATCTACCCCGTCAGTAGCCCAGGCTAAATCCCACCTCAACACGAAAAAGCCCACCCAAGCGCGCAAACCGTACCCGTAAGCAATTTGGGGATCGGCCAACCGTCGCTTGCCTTCGGAATCCACGGCTGTTAACTTGAATTGGTTGTCTTTCCAGGCTGCGCCGATATCAGTGAACAGCGCGCCCCGGATATAGCGAAATGTCATGGGCAGCGGCCAGCGCAATTGAAGTGTCTCGATAGCGGGAAACCGGAATTCCTGATTCGTAAGGAAGAACCGGTTGCCCGTTCCGCGACGTTCAAAATAATCGCCGCCGCGGAAAGGAGTCACGAAACTGGAGAAGTAAAAATCGTTGATTTCATCCGGAATTTCGTTATTCTCATAGTGACGGTTGATCCAGTTGGATACTCCGCCAAGGAAGAAATTCTGCGGATTCGGGCCGCCGGATAATCCGGCGGTGAATCGCGACGCCCAGGAATAATCCCGGCCCAAGCGGAAGTAATCCCGCATATCTCCCTTGACCGTGTAGAATTCCGCGTAAGGTCGGTTGACTTTGCCGTTATCTCCTAACCGCGGACTGTAGGCATACGATAAGCGATACCGGGAACCGTTCATCGGGCCCGTAATTCCCCATAAAACGGTATCATGAATATAAGCCAGCTCCGGAAGAAGAACGCGCCGTCGTGCCAGCGGGCGATAGTCTTCGACCGGATAGTCCCACCAGTCCGCGCGATCCACCGCGTAGAATCCGATATTGGTTTCCACGCGGTCGTATTTCGTGAACGGATACGAAAGGTTGAGATCCAGTTCGACGGTCTGATCCTGCAAGTTCCCGCCGTCGAGATAATACACATAGCGGAACAAGCCCAATCCGTAATTGATGCGGCGCGGCAGATAAAAATACTGAACGGAAAAATTCGTGTTGTCGAGATGGTTGAAATCGTAATAGAGATCCGTGTTCACGTAGATAAGCTGATTGCCCAGAACATCGGAGAACAGAATCTGCCCCGTCCCTTGCGCTCCGAAAAATGAGCTGTAGGCGGCCGCCGCGTGGACATAGTCCGGAGTGAATTTCACGCGGTATTTCTTGCTGAAAAAACCGCCTTCGGTTTTGCGCGTGGTGATCGTGTCGGCTAAAGCCCGCTCCCGAATATCCGATCCCTCTTCCGCGGCTCCGCGTGCAAAAATATATCGCGAAAAAGGCCGCAGATACTCCCGGATATTTGCAGAACTGCTGGTTTGAGTCGGTTCGCTTTCCGTTGTGATGTGCGGTTCCGGGGAACCGCGAAGACGGAAATTCGTCGGTCGCAGGGCAATCGCGGGCAGCTCCGGAACGTTCTTTAATAGAAAAACATCGTATCCGCCGTTTGTCAATGACGTGAAGACCAGCCGTTGCGTACCCAGCGATGCGCTGGGTTGAAGACATCCCGTCAGACAATTGGTTACGGCTTCGCTGGTTTTCAGCTCCAAGTCGTACCGGTACAGGTTGTATATGCCGTTTTCGTCTGAAGTGTATACCAGATACTTGCCGCCGTATAAGAAGGTCGGCATCCGTTCATTGGTGGATGTGTAGGTCAACCGTTCCGCGGTGTCTTCACCCAAGCGGATTCGATAGAGATCCGATTGCCGGTAATCCAGCGACCAGATCCGCGGATTGTCGGTGCTACTCCAGATCCTTGTCGAATCCTGCCGGTCGGATGTGAAGACCAGACTCCGGGAATCGAGTGACCACGCCGGATCGTCATCGGAAAAGATATCGTTGGTCACCTGCACCAGGCTGTCGTTTGTTAGATCGTAATAGTATAAGTCGGATTGTCCGTTGCGCATTCCCACAAAAACGATCTTGTCTCCATCCGGAGACCACGCCGGATTGAATAATCCATCCATCGAAAAACTCAAACGGCGCGTGATTTTTTGCTTTTGGATGTCCAGGATGTTTACGGCATCCCGGTTCCCGGCCTTGGATGCGAACGTGACCTGTTTTCCGTCCGGCGACCAGGAAATTCGCGCATCCAGCCACTTCATCTGCTCGAAATTGCCGCTGCGCTCTCCCTTGAGCAGCCGCTTGAGTTTACCGGAATCCACGTCCACCAGCCAGACGTCGAAGTAGTCGGTTCGGTCGGATAAGAAGACGATTTGCGTGCCGTCAGGGGATATCGCCGATCCATTGTTCACAAAATTACGCCATTCGGTATGATCCGTCATTCGTTCCGCAAAATCCGTGGGCAGCCGAAGGTCCGCTACCGTCGGCCAATAAATCCGCCGCAGCCAATTCTGCCATTGACGGTTGAATTCCTCTTTATCCACTCCCACCACTTGCTTGAATGCGCGTTCCACATCACCGGTGTTTTTGACCTTGTTCACAAATTCGCCGACTTTTTCCGCACCGTATTTCCGATCCAGATAATAGAATACCGATTGCCCGCCTTTATAGGCAAAATAACCGTAGAGATCGTCAATTTTCGGAAGATATCCCGAGATGGTCGCGTCCCGCATGAACATATCCGCTTCCACGTCCCAGCCGCGCCGGGATTCGTATTCCGCGATGCCTTCCGTAAACCATAAGGGAATATCCGAGGTCATCACACCGACAAGAATGGATTGAAATCCGGAACCGTAAAACATGCGCATATTCACGGCGTGAGTCACTTCATGATGAATCACGTGACGGTAGTCTTCGTAATTGCCCGTGAACGGGAGAACAACGCGATTTTTCAGAAATTCGGTAAAGCCGCCCTCGGATTCCTCCGGCATGGAGGTCGTTACGTTCGTCTGCTGGAAATTATTGTGTGAACGGTAGGTGATGATCGTGATTCGCCCATCGAGATCATAGTTCCAACTCTTCTCAATCTGCTCGAGCGCAATTTCCGCCGTCTCAGCCGTGAACTCCGCCAGTCCTTCCGCTCCTCTGGCAAAATACACGTCGAAATGCTCAGACTGAATATATCTCCAGTCGAATTTCTCGTACTGAACTTTATTCTTTCCGAATCCCTGCGCGATGCCGGGAATAATCAGCAGAGTCAGCAGGATCGAAATATATGCGGATTTCATTGCATGCTCCGGTGAAACCAAACACAAACTGACGGGAGACGACCGGCGGTTATTGGATACGGGTCTCAGTTCTATGAGTCGCGGACAAACCGATTTGTTCCCTTGGCATCCTCTGACAAGTTTACACCAACAGAAAACACGCCCTAAAGCGCTGCTTCAGGGCGGCTCGAATGTCATCGTTTTTCCGAAAAACCGCGAAAAGTTTCCGTAATCAGGACGGGCCTAAAACTTCTTCAACCATAGCCAATAACTCTTCAGTTTTTATAGGCTTGGTAAGATAATTGTAGGCTCCTTCTTTTATCACTTGAACCGTGTCTTCAATCTTCGGATAGCCGGTCAGAATCACCACTACGGCTTGCGGATCAACAGTCCTGATTTCACGGAATACATCAATACCGCTTTTACCACGCAACTTGACATCCAGAAACGTGAGGGCGGGCGCTTTTTCCGTGTGAGTCCGAACGGCTTCTTCGCCGGTAGTTGCAGTAACTACTTCATACCCGGCCGCTTGCAGGAGATCAGACATAACTTGCAGGATCATTGTGTCATCATCTACAACGAGAACTGTCCGTGAACGCGGACCGGACTCTGCAAGTCTTTGTTTTTCAATATTTACTTTGATCTCTTCTACGTTGCGGGCATCATAGAGTCGCCAGCCACGCCAATCGCGGCGCACCTTTGTAATCAACCCTTCGCGTTCCCACTTGAAAAGAGTTGATTTAGAGATCTGGAGTTGCTCACAGACCTCTTTTGAGGAGTAGAATTTTCCGTCGCTCATAGCCGGTTTTGTTAGTGACACAGTGACTATATTAACTATATTGCAATATACACCAAGCTCTCTCGAAAGTCAAGAGATATATGGTTCTTGCCTTCCCTAAGCATTTGTGGCGAAAATTTTATTGACCCAAAGCGATAGCATATTATTTTTTTACATTATCCTCTTTGGAATTGTCCCCGTGCAGACCTTCTTTGAATTCCTTAGCACCTCGGCCCAATCCGCGCATCAGCTCAGGAATTCGCTTAGCTCCAAAAATTAGTAAAACTATGGCCACAATGAGTAGTATCTCCCAGAAACCTAACCGAGGCATGGTAGTTCTCTCCTTGATGACCGACTTTCCTGAATTTAGCGATTTTCTGGCACTCAATCAAGAAAAATGTTAGTGCCCCAGCTATGCACAAATGTGCGTGCCGGGGCACAAAGAAAAACGAACAATGGAGGGTTTTTCGTAGGGTTAGGGAGCCGACGATGCGACGATAGTGTAATACGTCCGAATTTGCGCGGATATCGCCCCGCTGACCGTGTAGGTTGTGTCCGACGTTGTTGCTACGTATTCTATTGGAGAAAAGGCATTCAAGTATTTGAAAACTTTGTAATATGCGGCACCATTTGGCTGCCAGCGCAGGATGGCATCGTTTCCGGAGGCGGTAATAGTCAGGCCACTTGGTGTTCCCGCCCAGCCACGGACGCGAATCATTCGATTGCCATTTCGTGATTGCTCATGAACGCCGTTTTCCGCGAACCACTGACTTTCGCATGGATCGAACATGACGGATCTTGCTGCATTCGCCGAACTTGTATCCATGGCAAAAGCTTCGGCGAAAGTGGCGGGATTTTCCAAAGCCACATAGAAATCACCGGTAACTTGGAGCGGATCAGTCAGGCTATCGTGGAGAATGACAGTAGACGTGTAGGCTCCGGGAGAAGGAAGACCTCCGATGACATTGCCGACGGATCCGCGAACTACTTCGCGAAGCAAAGTGCCGGGCATGCCGTCCGATCCATCCGCGGAATAGACCCGTAAACGAACCGGAGAATGGGCAGTATCCGGATGGAAACCGGCCACCACAAATTCGGCTTCGCACAAGGTAAAAGGCACTTGCGGCGGAGTGAACCGGACCGCCCATATGAAGCTGTCATGTTCCGACCAATTGAATAATTCGGCGGAACCGTCATCATAACTGAGATGTGTAACGCAGAAGGCTGAGACGGCCATTTCCATCGTATCCGTGTAGGTCGGCTGCAATTCAACATCCAACGCACGGATAAAATACTGGTAGAGGCCGTAACCAAGGTTCAACGAGTCACAGACTTCATCCGGAAAACCGCTCGAAGCCATTTCTATAGAATCGAAATTTACTGCGGCAGCTTTACGATAGAACATTTGAGCGGTGACATCCGGGAAATCATCGGTGACTCTGGCGGTAAACTTCACCCATCCCAGTTCGACATCCCCATGGGGATCATGCATGATAACGGGCGGAGCGGAAGGATAAATATTGAAATCGCCATCCGATGTGTCGCTGATCGCAGGATTATTCACACTATAGATTCTGAAACGGGCTTGCAGTGTGCTTGGAGCTGTCGGTGTCCACGGTTCCGATCCGTCATTGACCGCGCTCCCGAAAAGAATTTCCCAGTTCGCGGAAGGGTAACTGCGATTGAGTTCGATGCGGACATTGCCGGTTACCCCCGTTGTACTCCACTTAATTGTATCGGTCTGTCCTATAGTCCACTCATCACCGCCGTTCGGCTGTAATACCGTAACGGTTGGAATCCGGATCGCGAAATTCGCATCGGAGGAGTCGCGAACCGATGTTTGAGTATCAGAGATAATCTGAATGCGGGCGTATTCCGTAGCCGGTGTAGTCGCAGTCCAGGCATGCAGCCCATCATTGGCCGTTCCGGCTATCAATGTATCCCACGTTCCCGAAGGGTAGTCTCTTTTTAGCCGAATTGTAATCGTACCATTCAGGTTTTGGCTGGTCCACGTAATATTATTCGACGTTCCCGTATACCACACTTCAGAACCATTGGGGGCAGTTAACGTGAGCGAGGGCGGCCCGGTAACTTGGCGGCGGACTTTCAGAAAGACCGGAAGGTGGTCGGACGCGGCATGGAGCGCATCCGCAATTTCTTGCGGAACAGCGCCGTTTGTGCCGTCGTTTATACTTTGATCGAAATGATTGCCGTCGTTCCCGTATTCCGTGTAACTGCCGCTGATATAATCCCAGCCAGCCGCATTCGGAAAATTATACGAGAGCAGCATGAAATCAAAGCGATCATCCATACCGCCTGTCGAACCTCCGTCACCGAGCGCAGTGGTTCGTGTGGATTGCGTATGGATAGCGGCGAAGGATGCATTGTCGTGCCAATTGCCGGGTGAATTCAGAGGATCGTACAGGCGCCCGGAATTGTCCGCCATGCTGCCCGTCAATTGAGTCCAGGCCCCTTCGGTAGCCGAATTGTAAAGGTTGAAATCTCCAGCCGCGATAAAGAAACCGCCGTCGGCAAGGGAATTCAGATGATTGCGCAATATCTGAGCTTCGGCTTCGCGGTCTTCTTCATATCCCGAGCTGGCTTTTAAATGTGCCGAATAGATTTGAATATCCAGTGAATCGGCGGTTACGCCGGCCGGTCGAAGGCGATATCCGTTGATGTCGCGTAAGGCGGTACTTAAAACAGTTTGCGGGCCGATGAAACTTACCTTAGACGTTCTATAGAACATCGCGTTATCTGTGTCATACCCGTTATTGAACGGAGCATAACTATAGCCGCCGGGGTGTACGGCATTTAAGATGTAATTGGCGAATTGCGTTACACCGGACGAACTGGTCATTTCCTGAACTACCAGTATATCCGGATCAATAGCCCCTAATATTTGGCGGTATAGCGGGTTTTTCGCCGTTGTATCGGATGGCGGGTAATTGAGTATGTTAAACGTGACAATTTTCAATGTGTCATAGGTCTGCCCGAAAGCAGAGGGAGCAATCCCAGCAAGAAGCACACATACAATAATCAGGAGCTTTTTCATACTTTTCGTGTCCTTGGTCGGTAGTACCGCCGCCACTGTCTTTGGCAGGACAGAAGCGGACATCTAAGTCCTACTAATTTAGCATAAAAGTGTCCGGAAAGCAAGCCCGAAATAGCGCACAACTCTAAATTTTACTTGATCTTTAACACTGCTGTATGTATATTCTTTCTTTGCTGAATGGCAGACATTATGCCAGAATTGTCCATACTTTAGTCGCTATCGCGACGCTCCGCATTCCTCTTGACGTGGCATTTGAATATATAAAGGACCCCGGTCATGTTTGAGGGTGATACTTCTTCCTCTATGGACGTGATCTGCCTTCCCCGAAAAGGCTCACAGGTCCGCTACCGCTATTACCACTTCTATAGCGGCAATAGACCCTGGCCGGCGGTGGCCGGATGGACTCCTCTGGCAGATCTCTATGAAACTGCCGAAGAGTATGTGTTAGAAGTGAATCTGGCGGGAGTTGATCCGAATGTGGTTCAGGTGCATATCCAGAATAATGCTGTACATATATCCGGAGAACGGGTGGAACACGGGGAATCGGCGACCCGTTGCTACCACGTGATGGAAATAGAACGCGGGGGGTTTATTCGTATTGTTGAGCTTCCGACTCCGGTGGATCCGCGTACGGCGAATGCCACAACTCATCATGGTATGCTGGTTATCCGTGTGAACAAGAGCAGAGACGGATTGATTCACGGATGTGATTCCGCCAACTCGATGGAGGGTCTTGAATGACGCTGCCTCCGCAGGATCCGCCTGCGTCCTCCGGCAAGAAACCGTCAGGACAGGATGAATCCGATTTGATCCATATTCCGGAAGTATTGCCGGCAATGCTGATCAATGACGTAATTATTTTCCCCAACACTATCGCTCCCCTTGTTGTGAGCGCAGAACCGATCATCAAGCTGGTTAATGACACGCTATCCGGCTCCAAGATGATGGCGGCATTTGCGCGTGTTCCCGATCCGATTTCCGAGAATCCTGAAGATCAGTTTTATCATATAGGATCCGCAGTCCAAATTCTGAAAATGTTCCGTGTTCCGGACGGGTCGCTGCGACTGCTTGTGCAGGGATTGGTTCGCGTCGAACGGACTCGTATTATTGAGACATCGCCCTATTTGAAGGTGGAGATCAAACCCTTGCGATCCGGTCAACGCGTATCTCTCGAGGGTGAAGCGCTGGTCAAGCGAATTGTCAGCGACTTTACAAAATTAGCCGAATCCAACCAAACGGTTCCGGAAGAAGTCAAAATAGCCGTATATAACATTACCGATCCAGGTGCGCTTGCGGATATTGTGGCTTCGAACCTGAGCATCAGTTTGGATCAAAAACAGGAAATTCTGGAAGCCGTCGCGCTGAAAGAACGGTTGGGATTAGTTGCAACGCAGTTGGCGCGAGAGCTAAAACTGATCCAACTCGGATCCGAGATTCAGACCCGCGTGGAAAGCGAGATGGCGCACGGCCAACGCGAATATTTCCTGCGCGAGCAGATGAAAGCCATCCGCAGGGAACTGGGGGAGGACATTGAGGGCGGAGCGGAAATCGCAGAGTTCGAGCAGCAGATTAAGGCGGCGAACATGCCGCCGGTTGCCGAGGAAGCCGCGACGAAAGAACTGGAGCGGATGAAGCGCATGTCTTCGGCTTCTGCGGAATACACGGTTTCACGAACCTATCTGGAATGGCTGGTTGCGCTGCCGTGGCAAAAGACAACGGATGAGGAATTAGACGTTGAACGCGCGCGAAAGATTTTAGATCGGGATCACTACGGTTTGGATGACGTAAAAAACCGTATTCTGGAATTTCTTGCCGTGCGCAAATTGCGGCCTACGGGGAAGGGTCCGATTTTGTGTTTTATCGGTCCGCCCGGAGTGGGGAAGACCTCCCTTGGCAAATCCATTGCCGTCGCGTTGAACCGGGAATTTTCGCGTATGAGTCTGGGCGGCGTACGCGACGAGGCGGAAATCCGCGGCCATCGGCGGACGTACGTAGGCGCGCTGCCCGGCCGGATTATTCAATCCGTGCGGCGGGTCGGTGTGAAAAATCCGGTGATTATGCTGGATGAGATTGATAAGCTGGGGGCAGATTTTCGCGGGGATCCGGCGTCGGCTCTTTTAGAGGTGCTGGATCCGGCGCAAAATGCGACGTTTCAGGATCACTATCTGGACGTGGAATTCGATCTATCCAAAGTATTTTTTATAACGACCGCCAACGATGTAAACGCAATTCCCGGACCGTTGCGCGATCGCATGGAAATCATCGAGATTCCCAGCTACATTACCCCGGAGAAGATTCAGATTGCCAAACACTATCTGGTCCCGCGGCAAATTGATGAAAACGGCCTGACCAAAACGGATGTCACTTTTTCCGATAAGGGACTATCCACAATCATTCTGGGATACACACGCGAAGCAGGCGTCCGTAAACTTGAACAGCAGATTGCATCCATCTGCCGGAAGATTGCCCGGAAGATTGTCACGGGCAAGCGGACGCGAGCCACCGTTACGGATAAAACCGTCTACGATTATCTTGGTCCAGCGCAATATCTGGAAGATACGGTTAAGGAGGTGCCGGGCGTCGGAGTGGCATTGGGATTGGCCTGGACTCCCGTGGGCGGTGATGTACTGGTGATCGAATCCACTTGGATGCCCGGTTCCAAGCAGCTTCAGGTGACCGGCCAGTTGGGTGATGTCATGAAGGAATCCGCGCAGATTGCGTTATCCTATCTGCGAGCGAATTCCGAAAAGTATCATTTGGATAACGATATAATTGCCCGCCACGACATACACATTCATGTTCCGGCGGGAGCCACGCCGAAAGACGGCCCTTCAGCCGGCGTTACTCTGACCACATCACTCGCATCACTATTTTCGACGCGGCCGGTGCGACGGGATTTGGGTATGACGGGGGAAATAACCCTCTCCGGACGCGTGCTTCCCATCGGCGGTCTGCGTGAGAAGATCGTTGCAGCCAGCCGCCACGGGCTAAAAACGGTCATCATTCCGCGCGCCAACGAGAAGGATCTCTTCTTCGTGCCGGCGCATATCCGTAAAACGCTTCAGTTCAAATTCGTAGATACGATTGACGACGTGCTGAATCTGGCACTGATGTCTTCACCGAAGAAAAAAGTCCGCACAAAATCGTGACCGTACTGATTCATCCCCGCGCGTGGCCGATCTGGGATCTGTTTTTCCCTCCGTTGTGCAGAGTGTGCGGCCACGCGATGGATCCGGAAGATCTTTTATTTTGCGATCAGTGCTGGGCGGATGCGCCCGTCGCGGACGCACACGACCTGAGGCCGCTGAAATATGTGGACATGGTGCGTGCAGGATTTCGTTTCGGCGGAGATGATGTTGTCCGATCAGCCGTGCACGCGCTGAAGTTCGATGGGATGAAACTCGTTTCCCGCAGTATGGCGCAGCATTTGATTGCGCGACTTCCGACTCGTTTTGTGGAAGCGGATTTGGTTTGGACTACCGTTCCCTTGCATTGGTTTCGCCGGGCTTTCCGGGGATTTAACCAGAGCGATATGCTTGGCTGCGAACTTGCCGGAGTAACCGGTCATGCCGCACCCGTGCCATTATTACGGCGAATACGACATACGCCTTCGCAGACCGCTCAAAGCTATCGTGTCCGGGCGGCAAACGTCCGGGACGCTTTTACCGTAATCGCGAAGAATAAGCTGCCGGAAGCGGTTTTGATTATTGACGACGTCATTACAACGGGCGCTACGGTAGACGAATGCGCCAAGGCGCTTAAAGAAAAAGGAGTAAAATGGGTTGGTGTTCTTGCTTTTGCTTTGACTCACCGGTCATGATCCGTCATTAACCACACCATGGGGTCAACCATGCAGACGTCACCTGCCCATTCACACCATCTTCGTATGAAGCGAACGATTCGTTTTCTCACGTGTATTCTTGTGATCTGTTTTATGGCGGTTCCGGTTATTGCGGAGTCTTTGTCCGCGACGGGGGAACTCATTGTCCGATTGAAACGCGCGCCGCAGCGCAATGTACTGGATCAGGTCAGCCGATGTGGAATCCAAGCCTTGGATACCCTGATCGAATCCGGGCGGTTCCAAGCGTCGGCGCCATTGGCGGTTTTTGAGAAGAGTTTTCCGGAAGCGGGACAAATGGTTTTGCTGCGCTCCGGCAGCGAAGCGGGATTGCGCGAATTAGAGGAGACTTTAGCCGCCGATCCCGGCGTTGCCTGGGTCACGCGCAATCACATTTACCGGCCCAATGCCTTGGATGAATTCGGAATCGAGAATAATTTCACTCCGAATGACAGCTTGTTCAGCGAGCAGTGGTGGCTGCAAAAAATCTATGCTCCATCGGCATGGGAAATTACCGCAGGCGATTCCACCGTTCTGCTGGGCATAATTGATACGGGTGTGGATTATCTTCATCCGGATCTTTATCCCAATATTTGGATCAATTGGGCTGACGCCGACAGCGATGGAATAGATGACGATGAGAACGGTTTCATTGATGATGCCGTCGGCTGGGATTTCGTAGACGCGCCTTCGCTGCCCTCTTCCGGAGATCATCTGGAACGGGACAACGATCCGATGGATGAACTTGGGCATGGAACGTATGTAGCGGGAATCGCTGCGGCTGCGACCAACAACCAAACATGTTACGCATCCGTCGGATACAATTGCCGGATACTATGTTTGCGCGCGGGGAACAGTGAAGGTTTTCTGGAAGAAGATGACGTTGCGGCGGCGTTGCTGTATGGTGCGGAATTGAAGATGCAGACCGGCTACAGCGTTGTGCTCAATATGAGTTTTGGAGACGTCGTGGCATCGCCGCTGCTGCGTGAAGCGGTTCGATTGGCCTATGAAACCGGGGTGGTCATTCTGGGGTCGGCGGGGAATTCCAACTCCGAGGCAATACACTATCCGTCCGGCTATCCGGAAGTTATATCGGTGGGAGCTACCGATTCGTACGACCGGCGCGCGTCGTTTTCCAACTATGGGCCGTCGGTGCATGTGATGGCTCCCGGCTACAGCATTCGTTCGACCATCCTGGGAGGCGGATGCGGCGAGTGGACTTTTTCGCACGGAACCAGTTACGCGGTTCCGATGGTGGCGGCCTTAGCGGGGCTAATTCTTTCCGTGAATCCGGACTTATCGCCCGATGACGTGAAGCAGGTTATTGTCAGCACGGCGGATGATCTCCATAACGGTTCGGGTTCGGAAGGGTGGGATCCGGAAACCGCTCACGGACGAGTGAATGCGCGCCGCGCCGTGGAACAGGCGCGGTATGGTTCCGATGTGGCGGCGCGAATCACTTTGCCGCAGGGAGATCAGGGGATTCTCGACAATTTTACTGTCCGAGGCGAAGCGTGGGGAGCATCGTTTGAACGATGGGAATTATCGTATGGTTTGGGTGAGAATCCGGACTCGTGGAATCTCGTGAATGCGGGTTCGCAGCGGATCTACGATGATTCGCTGGCTCGCGTGGTATTGCCCGCGATGGATACGGTCATGACGCTGCGTCTTTCCGCATTCGGAACCGGTGGCATCACCGTACTGGATCACGTTCATCTCTACGTCCAACGCACTCCGCCGGTTTTTGATTCCATGATCGTTCGCCGAATGCTCGACCGCGACACGTATGGTGATCTGGTCCAGGTGCGAACGAATCAAATTACGACCGCCGGTTTTATCATGACCAATATTTCGGGAGATTCGGTTCGTGAAGACTTCGGCTATGTAGCAAAGGAGCACGCGGGTTTTCTGGTGCAGAGCGCGCACTCCGGGGCATGGCAAGTGCGCGTGCGGCTGGAAAACCGGGCGGGATTATATACCATGTCTAGCCCATTCTCTTTTGCCGTAAATGATCCGCCGTTTACATCGAATCTATGGGTCAGAACGCAAACCGCTTTGGTTCACGGTTATCTCAGTTCCTTTTATACGGATCTCAATTGCAACGGCCGACCGGAAGTATGGCTGCTTCCCATCGGGGAAAACGGTTTATTGAGCACGCTTGAAGTGAATGAATGGAGCGGAACGGATTTTACCAGAATTCTGAATACGAATACAGTCTATATTCCGCAAGCGGCGGGCGACGCCGATCAGGACGGTCTCTTTGAAATTATGCTGCGGCGCGGGCAGACCACGCAGATATGGGAACAGAATGCGCCCTGCACGCCGCCCGACCAAGTGGTGTTTTCGGATACCGTGAATTTCGTATGCGCGGGTTTTCTCGATTTGGATACAACGGACGGGCACGGAGAAATCATCGCCAGGCTCAACGTCAGCCCAGGGGGCTTTGACGATCCCCGTTTTGTGGTTTTCGCCGTGGGAACCGGTTACAGTCTGACACCGTTAGATACGATACCGAATCACACTCCGGGCGACAATACTCTTGGCCCGCCGAAAATCCTCACGGGAGACTTGGACGGCGATAACCATCTTGACTTTCTATATGGGGATTACGACGGCGATATTATCTTCTGCGAGTATTCTAATGGCGACATCGTGCAGAAGTGGAGTAAAAGACTGCCTGTTAACGATGCGACTTCCTGGTTCGGCAGCGGCGATTTAGACGGAGACGGACGACAGGAATTTGTGGCTGGCTGCCGGTCTAATCTGCTGGGCGGTTCGGAAAGTCAGCGACGCAGCCGCCACTGGGAGTATTTCATTTTCGAAACCATAGCCGACGACAGCTTTGCCGCGGTGGATTCACTTTTTATTCTGGGCAACGAGGATGTCTCGGATCATCCATCCTCGATTAATATTGCGGACGTAGACGGCGACGGGCGAAGCGAAATTCTGATTTCGGCCTTTCCGGACTACTATATTGTTCGCTATGACGAAGCCTCGGGGCGTTATACTCCGGCCTGGTACTATACTCCGGCGGAAGCGAATGTGTCTTTGATTGCGGATTGGGACGGCAACGGACTGAGTGAAATCTTCTTTACTGACGGTGACCGCTTTCTGCGCGTGGAAGCGGCGGGAGCGTTCGGCAACCGTCCCGCTCCTCCCCTCAATCTTTCCGGAGAACCTTTAGGTATAGATCGCGTAACCTTGCAATGGAATCGGGCGGCGCAGGCGGAGAGTTACCGGATTTACCGGGCGAATGCCAATCTGCCCTTCACCCAGATCTCGACAACTCCCGATACAGCCATCATTCTGGAAAACGTTCCGCAGAACACTCCCTTTAATTATGCGGTGAGCAGCATCAATCGCACGTATCCGCAGGAAGAGAGTGTTTTTTCCAATTACGTTCGAATCACGGCCAACGAACCTCCAAGTTTGCAGGATACCGGACGGTTTGTAGAACCCTATTATGTCGAAGTGAGATTTTCGGAGGCAATGGGGCCCAGTTCGCTTTACCAATGGGCGTATCGTTTGGACGATGGCCGCATGCCCAGCGCTGTTTCCCCCGCGGAAGGCGGCCGCACAGTCTATCTGGCTTTTCCGGATGGATTCACGGAAGGTTGGCACCGCGTGAGCGTTTCCGGATTACGTGATGCCGAAGATTCTCGCTTGCCGGATTCCGATTCCGGCTTCGTATTTGAAGTTCGCCATATCTCAACGCAGCCTCCGCGAATTTTAACACATCGTCTGTTGGGAAGTCCGACGTCTTTGTCCGTTGAAGTCACGTTCACCGAACCGATGTCCACCTCCGTATTGGAAACGGCAAACTACCGGATGGAGGCTCCTCGCAGCGTCGTTTCTGTGCAAGCATTATCCGTTGATCGCAGAAAAGTGCAGATCAACATGGACTCGCGCTATCCGGTTGGTGCCGTCGGCCTTGCTGCACGTCTCATGTTCCGAGGACTTGCCAGTGAAACCGGAGTTCCGATGGATACGATAGGCGGTCGCGCTGATCTGCTGCTGGGAGGAGTAGCCGCCTCGATCAGCGATGCCTATGTATTTCCGAATCCTTACACGGGAATCGGAGCCGGCGGGGATATGGGAGTCATGTTCGCCGCGTTGCCGGAAAAGGCTACAATTCGGATTTTTACAATTCAAGGTGTGCTGATCCGGAAAATCGAACACAACAATTTGAGCGGCGGTGCCCGCTGGGATTTGACCAATGAAAACGGTGATCCCGTAGCGGGCGGTGTCTATTTGTACACGATCGAAGCCCGCGACAAAACCGTTCGCGGCAAATTAGCGGTATTGCGCTGATGCAGCCGTTCCTGATCGGACTGACGGGCGGTCTCGGAGCGGGTAAAACGACCGCTGCAGAAGTCCTGGCCGAACTTGGCGCCGAAGTTGTCTCCGGCGACGAATTGGGCAAGCAGGTTTTAGAGGGCAATCCCGATTTATTGAATCGCGTTCGTGAACGGTTCGGGAAAGAAGTTTTTAGTGCAGACGGTATGCTGCTTCGCCGTGCGTTGGGTGAACGCGTGTTTGCCCGACCGGAAGATGCGCGCTGGCTGACAGGATTAACGTTTCCGGATATTTACAGACTGTGGAAACAAGCGGTGGAAAAATCCGGGCGGGACGCAGTTGTTTTGGATGCCGCCTTGATTTTTGAATGGAAAATCGAAAACAAATTCGATTTACTGCTCATCGTAACAGCCGATTCACATTTGGCGGCTCAACGGATCGCCGCGCAAGGCCGGATGAGCGAAACTGAAGCGAAATCCCGGCTGGCTCATCAAGTGCCCGCGGAAATCAAAGAACAGCGCGGACACGTTGTTCTGCGCAATGACGGAAACATCGAAGACCTTCGTGATAGGGTTCGGCGCTTTTGGATGGAGCGTGTGAATCCGGAACTGAAGAAAAGGAGACAGTGTGGAAATGTTGAGACTCTCTAAAACCCTGCTTATTTGTGCTGCCCTGCTATGTATGGTGCAGTCCGGCGTTGTCCTGGGACAGGGCTATCCGCTGATGCAATACTTGAATATTCAGTACGCGCGGAATCCGAGTTTCCACCCGAATGCCACCGAACTCGTCTATTTGAGCAACGCTTCCGGCGTTCCTCAAGTTTGGAGAATCGCGGATTGGGGCGGATATCAATCTCAAGTCACATTTGACACCAACGGCGTGGATGGAGCGTGGTGGTCGCCCACGGATGCTAAAACCATGGTTCTTTCGGCGGCGGCGGGCGGTAATGAGCGCTCGCAGCTCTATCTGGTTGATCCACACGGCTCGGTATGGCAGCGGCTGACAAAGGATGACCACGCGATCAACAATTTCGGCTGCTGGACTCGCGACGGCACACGCTTCGCCTATGCCACCAACGCGCGCAATAAAAAAGATTTCGATATTCTCGAATACAGCGCGCAGGCTAAAGACTTTTTCCGCCTCTATGAGGGCGAGGGATCCAACGCGGCGATGGATTACTCTCCGGATGACCGTTATCTGCTGATCATTCGCGAATCATCCAGCGCCAACACTGATCTGCTGCTGTATGATCGTCGGACCGGAAAGACCAAACTGATCACTCCGCATCAGGGTGACATCCAGTATCGTGCTCCGGTTTGGGATGCGGAAGGAAAAGGATTCTATCTGTTGACCGATCACGGACGCGAATTTATGGGACTGGCTTACTGGCCGCTGGACAGCGATTCATTCAGTTGGATCGAGACTCCGGATTGGGACGTGGAGCAGTTTGCGCTATCCAACAACAACGCGATGCTGGCCTGGACCGTGAATGAAAACGGCTATTCGCGGTTCCATTTCCGTAATTTGCGGCATGGCAATGAAATCGGTCCCAATCGTATTCCGGCCGGTGTGATTACCGGTATGGTTTTCTCCAACGACGGAAGCAAACTCTCGTTTACTTTCGGCTCGGGCAACCGCCCCTATGATATTTGGCAGTATGAAACCAGCGCGGACAAGCTGCATCAGCTCACATTCAGCGCCACCGGCGGCATTCCGTCCGTGACTCTGCGCGCGCCGGAGCTTGTCGAATATGAGACTTTCGACGGTCGAAAAATTCCGGCATTCTGGTATGCTCCGTTTCAATCGAAAGGGAAGATGCCGGTGATCGTGGCCGTGCACGGCGGTCCGGAAAGTCAGGCCCAACCCGACATTTCCGGAATTTATCAGTATTTTCTCAGCCGTGGATTTGCGATTCTGGAACCGAACATTCGCGGATCTTCGGGATATGGGAAAACGTATATGGCCATGGATAATGTCCGCAAGCGGGGCGATTCCGTGCAGGATATCGAATATGCCGCGCGCTGGCTCAAGGCTCGTTCGGACGTGGATCCGCAAAAACTGATCGTCTATGGCGGCAGCTACGGCGGGTATATGACGCTCGCTCAATTGACTACTTATCCGGATACCTGGGCCGCGGGCGTGAGCGTAGTCGGCATTGCCAATTTCGTTTCGTTCCTTGAAAACACCGGCATTTATCGCCGCGCGCTGCGCGAAGCGGAATACGGCAGTCTGGCCAACGACCGCGAGTTTCTCACGCAGATTTCACCGCTGACGCATGCGGACAAGATTAAAGCCCCCTTGTTCCTGATTCAGGGCGCGAACGATCCGCGCGTACCGAAGACTGAAGCGGATCAGATCGCCGAGGCCATTCGCACCCGCGGCGGCGTGGTGGAATACCTGCTGTTCAACGATGAGGGCCACGGCCTGAAGAAGACTCACAATCGAATCATTGCCTATTCCGCCATGGTGGACTTCCTGCAGAAGCACGTTGTCACCAAGTAATTCTCGATTCACACGGACTTAATACACAGCAGGCTCCCCGAATCGGGGAGCCTGCTGTGCTTATTCATGCTGGGGATTAATGAGACGAGATAGGAAATTGGACCGGATGAAACTCGCCCCCTTGACTTTCAGTGGCATCCTCCTATATTACAGCATGACCTGCGGATGTAACTCAATGGTAGAGTACTGGCTTCCCAAGCCAGCTGTTGCGGGTTCGAGCCCCGTCATCCGCTCAACTCTAAATATAGAAAGGCCAGGCTGTTAGCTGGCCTTTTATCGTGTGAATCTATTATGGTTTAACCGATCAATTATTCGAGAATTCCTTGTCTTGAGGAACGGGCCGTTCCAATCCTTCCTCGCGCCCCTTGCGGCAGATTAAGCCCAGTCTGAAATCCTGCCGCCGTGTTGACGGGAAATCACACTCAATGGAGGCGAACTCTCATGAAAATCTCGACGATCCTCATCAATGTGTGCGACATGGACAAGGCAATAGATTTCTACTGCAACAAGCTCGGATTTGTTGTCTCATCCCGCAAACACTACCCGCGCATGGTGATGCTCGAACACGAACGCGTTCCGCTGATTCTATACCATGTTCCCTCGCCCGCTAAAGTAAACTATCCGCATGAAGCACAGTCGCTGCTCAATTTTGAAACCAAGGATCTGGCGGGTACGATCCGCGTGCTGAAGGCAAAGGGTGTGGACTTTCTGCACGACATTCCCCAACCCTGCCCGGTAGGTTTCTATGCGGCGTTTCGCGATCCTTTCGGCAACGTGCATGAACTACTCGAAGCCACTTCACTATAATTCGACGGACTCACGCAAGAACGGAAACTGACTATGGCACACAAGGATCCCCACTCGTGCTGGACCTTTGGTTCCGCGCAAATCACACACATAGATTTCGATCTGACGGCGGATTTCAAGACACGCACTCTGTCCGGATCGGCGGTCTATCGTTTTTCCAAACCGTTGGAAAATTCGCTCGAATTGGACACGCGGATTATTGATGTCAAGGGCGTTTTCTCCGGCGACGGAACTTCGAGAAAACTGGAATGGAGTCTGGGTGATGAAACATACCTCGGACGCGTTCTCACGATTCGCAGGACCGAAAACCTGACCGCTCTGCGGATTGAGTTCGCGACTTCTCCGGAATCTGCGGCTCTGCAGTGGCTCGATCCGGAGCAGACTGCGGGCAAACGTCATCCATACATGTATAGCCAGTGTCAGGCGATTTTAGCGCGCTCGGTATTTCCCTGTCAGGACACTCCCGCCGTTCGGTTTACGTACAGCGTAACCCTGCGCGTACCCGCCGACCTGACAGCGGTCATGGCCGCCGACCGGATTGAAGTGAAGCACGAGGACGGTTTCACCGTTTGTCGTTTTAAGATGCGGCATCCAATTCCATCATATCTCTTCGCACTGGCCATCGGCAATATTACCTCCGAAAAAATCGGCTCCTGTTCATCCGTGTTTGCGGAACCGGAAATGGTGCAAGCTGCCGCCTGGGAATTTTCGGAAGTGGATGCGATGATCGAGGGAGCGGAAGCGGTATTCGGCGAATATATCTGGGACAATTTCAATCTTCTGGTCATGCCGCCGTCGTTCCCCTATGGCGGCATGGAAAATCCGACTCTGACCTTTTTGACTCCGACCCTGATGGCCGGTGACCGCTCTCTGGTAGCGGTTGTGGCGCACGAATTGGCGCACTCCTGGACGGGAAATCTGGTGACCAACGCCACGTGGGAAGATTTCTGGCTGAATGAAGGGTGGACCGTCTACGCGGAGCGGCGGATTTTGGAGCGGCTCTACGGAATCGAATTTACTCACTTGCAGGCCGTGAGCGGCCGCAACGATTTGCGCGCGGCATTCAAGAATTTCGGCGAAGATTCACCTTATACGAAGCTGAAAACGGATTTGACCGGCATTGATCCGGATGAGGTTTTTTCCTCCGTTCCCTATGAAAAGGGATTTCTCTTTATCGTCGCCGTCGAACGAGCCGTCGGCCGCGAAGCGTTTGACGGATTCATTCGTTCGTATATCCGTAACTTCAAATTCTCTTCTATCACGACATCACAATTTGTTGAGTATCTTACCAAGCAGCTTCCCGATGCCGCGAAAAAAGTGGATCTGAACCGCTGGATTCACGAACCGGGGCTGCCGGATTCCGCTCCCGAATTTGCTTCGGGAATGATAGATGACGTGCGGAATGTGCGCGTGCGCTGGGACCAGGGGGAGCGCGATTTGCGAGCGGCTGTAGCGCACTGGAATACTCATCAAATTGTACTCTTTCTCGAAGAACTTCCCACACGGCTGCCCGAGGCGGATTGTGCGGCACTGGACAATCTGTGGGTCGCACAAACGAAAAACTGCGAAATTTTGCTGCCCTTTTATTGCATTGCGGCGGGCAGTTCCTATCGCAAAGTCTTCCCGGCAATTCGCGATTTTCTCAGCACCATCGGCCGTGGAAAATATTTGAAGCCGCTCTACCGCACGCTGCATGAAAACCCGGAAACGCGCGCCTTAGCCCGTGAATTGTTTGAGGAATATAAGGATCGCTACCATTCCGTCGGTCGCTTAGCCGTTCAGCGGATTCTGGAAAAATAAAAAGACGGGATGCATTCTGCGCATCCCGTCTTGGGAAAGACGATTGGATTCGTTCGTTACTTGATAGGCCGTGTGGCTTTCGCCAGCCACGCGGCTTCTTTTTTATCAAGAAATCGAGTTAAAGTTCTGCGGACTTTCGCATGATACGCGTTGAAATACCGAATTTCCTCTTTCGTCAGCAGTCGCGTATCAATCAATCGCGTCTCAATCGGACAAAGCGTCAGATTCTCGAATTTCAGGAAAGTTTTATCGCGGTTGGATCTCTCTGCATCCTTAGTGATGTATACGAGATTTTCAATGCGAATACCGTATTCGCCTGCCTTATAGTATCCCGGTTCATTCGAGATAACCATGCCGGGCAGGAGGGGTGTACCGGCTTGTTCCTTGGTCGGAGAAATAGATTGCGGCCCTTCGTGTACGCTGAGGTATGCCCCGACTCCGTGTCCCGTGCCGTGTCCATAATCCACACCGGAATCCCATAACGCCCGACGGGCAAGAGTGTCAAGCTGGCGGCCCGATGTCCCTACAGGAAACGATGTCGTGGCAACGGCAATATGACCTTTCAACACGCGCGTGTAGAAATTCTTCTGCTCGGGTGATGGTGCGCCCGGCAGAAGTGTTCTGGTAATATCGGTCGTGCCGTCCGGATATTGCCCGCCCGAATCCACGATCATGAGGCCCTTTTTCCGAACGGGAATATCCGTTTCCGAAGTGGCTGAATAATGAATGATCGCGCCGTGTGCCGCATAGCCGATAATCGTATCGAAGCTCAAACCGCGGAACAGCTTGCTTTTGGCGCGGAACTGTTCCAGCTTGTCGGCGACGCTGATCTCGGTCAGTTTTTCCTTGCCGACAGCCTGCTCGAACCAGCACAGGAATTTCACCATCGCCACGCCGTCCCGAATATGTGCCTGCTTCATACCGCGAATTTCTACGGCATTTTTTGCGGCTTTCATGAGGACGATCGGCGATTCTTTGAACAAGAGTTTGACCTTGCGGCCCAGCAATTCAACGATCCATTGGTTCGTCGTGGACGGATCCATCCATACCGGTTGTCCGGATCTTGACAATTGAAGCAATCCGGCGCGGAAAGCCGAATAGTCTTTGATTTCCGCGGATTTGCCCAAAGACCGTCGCAACTCGGGAGTTACCTTTTTCAGATCCGTATACAGGACAGCCTTTTTATCCGTGACAATACCGTAGGCGATGACAAGCGGATTATACTGGACGTCTGATCCGCGAATATTAAACAACCAAGCGATCTGGTCCAGAGCGGCTACGACATGAGCTTTCGTTCCAGCCTCTGCCATTGTCTTGCGAAGATGTTTCAACTTGTCTTGAAAACGTTCACCTGTGAAGCGGAGGGAATGCACTTCGATTTGACCGTCAGGCGCAGGCGGGCGATCCGCCCACAACTCATCCACCAGATTGCATTCGATGCTCACCAATGTGATTCCAAGTCCGTTTAAATCGCTGCGGATTTTCTGAAATTGAGCAAAAGACAGAACGCGCGGATCCACGCCGACCCGCTGTCCCTTCTTTAATTGTTTTCCTAACCACAAAGCGATGGTGGGCGTATTGGGCATTCCAAGCTTCATCAGCGCAATCCCGCTGCCGGCCAACTGATTCTCAGCCTGTAAAAAGTATCTTCCATCCGTCCACATCGCCGCTTTCGTCAGGGTAACGGCTACATCGCCGGCCGAACCCGTGAAGCCGCTGATCCATTCCCGCCGCCGCCAGAGCAGGGGAACATACTCACTCTGGTGAGGATCCGTGCTGGGAATAAGATAGGCGTGCAGTCCCTGGTTCTTCATCAGGGTGCGCAGTGCGGATAGGCGTAAAGGAATTCGCATAAAAAAGTTCCTGAAGGTTTGCCTGCGTTTAAAAGCTGACCGTCTATTCCATTTTACCTTTGCCGATAATCAGACGGTCATAGAGAATCAGAATGACGGCCGTCACCAGCCCCAAGCCGCCGAAGATCATCCACATAATATCGGGTCGGCCGGCATCGCGAGCTAATGATCCGTAGAGTTCGCCGGAGAGCCGCCCGCCGAAAATGTTGCCCAAGGCCACACACCAGAAATAGAAACCCATATACAGGGCAACTTTCTGCTGCGGAGCAATACGACCGACATACTCTTGACTCTTGGGCGACGCCATCATTTCGCCGAACGCGAAAATCGTAATCGCGAGCGTCACCAGCCACCCTGTATAGGTCCAAGCAGCCATTCCGATCCCGATGGCCGCTACGATAATGCCGATTACCATAGCTGAAAGCGGCGGAATAAAACCAATCAGGAATGATATGAGCACTTGGAACACTACGATGGCTCCGGCGTCTACGTTGATAATGTATTCCGGATTCACCTGCCGGTAGGCTTCTGCGATCCGATGTGTTTCCGCTTTAACGGCGGCGGGGATGCCGTAAGCCAAACCATTGAACAAATAAGCCAGTTTCATTTCGTCGAACGAGCTGAGATTCTCGACGACCATCGCACCTGTTTTTTCCAACACAGGCAATGGGATGTCCGGCCAGATGGCAATCAGCGTTTTTGCCACGGTCTTCGCGTCTATATGGTCCGCCGCGCGGAATTTATCCAGTAAAGCTCTGGCGACGGCGGGATCTACGGCCATGGCCGACGTCGGCATATAATTCATGTGTGCTCGGAACGTATCAATGGGGATACGCACCTTGAAGTCATACAAGTCCCACACGGCGGTTTTCGCTTCCTCAGGCGAATAGCGGAGCGGCCGCGGAGCACGCGTGTTTGCCAGATTGTTGCCGGGAATCGTGTCCAAATCGGCTATATACGCACCGCTTTTTAAAGCGTCCATGCGTGCATCAATAGTACTCGCGCGTTCGCTGATGGTTAAAGCGAGTTCTTCGCTCAGCAAATTCTCATTGACGGCCGCCAGTCCGCGTGCAAAATTTTCGCCAAAGACTTTTTTCGCGGTTGTGACCATATCCTTCGTGTCCACGAAATCGCGAATGAATTCCGGATGCGTGAGGAAAATCTGGTTGAACGACGTCCAGAAGCCCGACAGAATCAGCAAGTAAAGCGCAAATTTCCAATTGCCGATTTTCATCGGCTGGGATAGTCCCTTGACCGAAACGCCATTTTTAGCGCGTTTGCGCAGCGGGATGTCAATCAGCAAATTGAGCACGATCCAGCCGGCGGAAAGCAATCCGATCATCGTCCATGAAAAATTCCTGCCGCCGAACATCAGCATGATTAAAATTCCGAAAACCATGATGAAGAAGCGGCCATTGCCCAACACTTCAACGATTCCCCCGAAAACTTCGCGTAAAGTGCGCTTTTTAACGTTGGCAGACTCTGTTGTCGGTTCTTTATAGAACAGGAACAGCCACAGGAAATTGCAGGCAATCCAGAAGGACGAAGCGATGAAAACATAATCCCATCCATAGTTCACGCGCACGAATCCGGCCACCACCGGGCCGATGAATCCGCCGACATTCACCATCATGTAGAAAATGCCGAATCCCATGGATGAGTTGGTTTCGTCCGTCGTTCGCGCCACCGTGCCGACGACAACCGGTTTGAAAATCGCCGCACCGACGGCCACGAACAGAAAAGCCATGAAAAACGTTCCGAACGTCGTGAACTGACCCAACAGAAAATAAGCCGGAACCAGCACCGAATAAGCCACGATAAACGTCTTCTTATAGCCAAACCGGTCACCCAGAGCGCCCGATACGACGGGGAGCAGATACAGAATAAACGGGACGATTCCCTGCAGCAAGCCGCGCTGTTCGGAAGTGAATCCGAGGGCGCCTTCGGACCTTGATCCGGTGATGTAGAGCGACGAAACGGCGAAGAACCCGTACCATGCCAATCGCTCGAAAATCTCCATCGTATTGGCCACCCAGAAGCTCTGCTTGAATTTCGAGCGCGTGGGTTTCTCTGTGGATTTTTGCACAGGCTGCTGTGAACTCATGAACGGATTTCCTGTGGGTGAAAATCGGTTATCGGAAGATTGTGTAGGCTGGAAAACGATGCGGAAGACGATCTATGCGAACGAACGAAGCGTTCCACTCAGAATTTCAGATGCTTAACGCTTTGTCCGGATGACTTAATATCGCGGAGGGCTTCCACACCGATCTGCAGATGCAGATCGAGAAAACGTTCGGTGACTATCGCGTCGGATTTATCCGTTTTAATACCCTCCGGAAGCATCGGATTATCGGATACGAGTAATAGAGCGCCCTTCGGAATATGATTGGCGAAACCCACCAGAAAAATCGTGGAAGTTTCCATGTCAATGCCCGCCGCCCGGATATTGGTTAAGTATTCCTTGAACTTGACGTCGTGTTCCCAAACCCGCCGGTTGGTGGAATATACCGTACCGGTGTAGTATTCCAGCTCATGGCGATTGATGATCTGCGCTACGGTCTTTTGCAGATTGAAGGACGGCAGCGCCGGCACTTCGGGAGGGAAATAGTGTACCGATGCCGAACCTTCGCGCAGTGCACCGATGGGTAGAATAAAGTTGCCCGGTTTGATATACTCCTTCAAGGCGCCGCATTTCCCCAAAAAGAGGCAGGCTTTCGGTTTTACGGCGGAAAGAAGATCCATCACGGTCGCAGCGTTGGGAGATCCGATGCCGAAATTGATGATCGTTATCCCGTCCGAGCTGGTCGCGGTCTGCATCGGATTGTTTTGCCCTCGAACGGAGCAGCGATTTTCCGCTGCAAAAGTCTCAACATAATTGGCGAAGTTGACAAGCAGAATATATTCGCCGAATTCGTCCAAGGGTGTCCCTGTATAGCGGGGAAGCCAGTTTTGAACGATTTCATCCTTTTTATCCATCACAACGATGCCCTTAAATTACCGAAAAAACCAATTCCGTTTTCTCAGGACAACCTGATGCCAAGTTTTCTGAAGGTATGGAAATCTAAGTCATTTCGTACATAAAAGCAAGGGTTCTTACGGTTTATAACACAAAGATATCATGAAAACTGGATTTTGTACATTTGTACAAGCGTTTCATGGCTGAATGATCGTTTGGTAATTGTCATTTCGCGGTTGGCCACTTGCCTATGTCCTAAATAGGGCAAGAAGCCGGGCGCAAAGTGGACAACGGCAATTTGGCAAATCCTGTTTCTGCTTGTAAATCGGTTCAATTCTTCGTATTTTACCCTGTGGATAACCCGATGGCTGGGTTGCTGTCAGCAGCGTAATTGCGCTGACCGGTTCTCGCATTGGAGTGCGATGGCTTTTCGCATTGTTATTACAACGACGCTGAATGATAATCTGTTTCATGCGAAACTGGTTCCGCTTTTGCGCGCACGTCCGGATGTGGAAATCGTTGTCGTCAGTGACCGGAGCGGCCCGCCGTTGGAACGCGTCAAGTGGGTATGGCCGCAGGGTTTGTGGAAACGTCTGGGACGGTTGGGGGGGAGACTGCCGTTATTGATGCGCGAAATGTATCATCCTGATACACGTTTAGCAATGACGTACAACGTCATTCCGCATGGTTTATTTGTCGTGTTGTTGACGCGATTACGGCGGCTGCCGGTTTATCTGCATTTCATTTCCGGTGAAGCGGAAGTTATTTTTGCGCATAATCCGCTGGTGTCCGGCAATCGCCGAGTTCAGCACAGCAAGCATCCGCAGCGCTGGGAAAAACTGGCTCGCTGGGTGGCACGCAGAGCGAAGAGAATTTGCGTTCCGGGCACCAACACCGCTGCCGCGTTAAAGAGGCTGGGCTTTAAATCGGAGACCATCATCCACCTGCACAGCACGATTGATCCGCAACGTTTCTTTCCCGGTGATGGGACTCGCGATATTGACATTCTTGTTGCGGCGCAGCTTACGGAGCGTAAACGTCCGCTTTATACTCTCGATATTTTTTATCACATTCTTCAGCGGCGTCCGGGTACGCGTTTCTGTTGGTTGGGAGACGGACCCCTGCATGCGGAGTTCGCGGCGGCGCGTGACCGGCTCGGCTTACAGGATGCCTTGCTTTGGACGGAAACCAACGACGTGGCTCCCTATTATCGTCGGGCGCGGGTGTTTCTGTTGTGTTCCATCCGGGAAGGTCTGTCTCTCGCATGCATGGAGGCCATGGGCTGCGGCTTAGTGCCCGTCGCCACCGACTGCGGAGACATGGTGGACATCGTTCACAATCAAAAAACCGGCACTTTACTCCCCGTGGAAGCGACGATTGAAGAATTCGCATCTGCCATTCTTCAGTATCTTGATCATGAAAAACTGTGGTCTGAGTACTCCCGCAACGCCTGCGAGATCATCGCCCAAGAACACAGCTTTGATTCTGCCGAAAAAGTTTGGCGAGAACTCTTGAAGTCATTCCCCGAATGAATCCGTCCGATCCGCTCCAGTTCTATGCAACCGGATACTGTGCGAGGAGTATGATGATTAAATCAACGCGAAGGCTGATATGGATACTCGTGCTGTTGTGCATGATGATCGTGTCCATGTCTAATGCCGGACGGCGAAACACGCTTCCTTTGGACGGCTGTGATTCTTTATTGGCGTTGACCATCCAGCCCGAAAACGGCACCATCCGCTTGTCCTGGTATAACTATCCCCAAGTCAGTTCATGGATTATTTATCGCGCGACATTATTCTCCATGGCGGATATTCAGATTGCCGCCGTCGTTGATGATACTAATACGTGGCTGGAGTCTCCCGATTATATCGCGGCGCACCCGAAGGCCTTTTATCAGGTTGCCGCTGTGTGGGAAAAAGGGACTCCCGGCAACTTTCTCATTATCGAGGATTTTGAACGGCCGTTTGCGGTCGAAAGCTACACCGAGCAGGATATAACTCCGGAACAATGGCAAGTGTACCCCGACGGCGCCTATAATCCGTATGGCTTATGTCTGGAGTTGTACGGCAATACGTGGAAACGAGAACGGATAGATTCGATTCGGATCAGCGCCGAGTCGATCTGGCGGGTAGCGGCCAAATGCAACGTCCGGGGCGAGTGTCAGGCGTTCGGCATAGCTGATTCGGCGAATGAGCTTTGGTATGCGTTATGGGGAACCGAGATTCGAAGATCCGGCGCGTGGTGCACGACTTATCAAGGCTGGTTTCCGCTGAATCAATGGATTGAGGCGGATTTGCCGGTCGGTCAGGATTGGATGGCTCGCTTCGGTTATTATCCGGCAATTACGGACTTGCTATTTGCGAATGACAATGACGCCTCGACCGGGATTGTCCGGTTTGATGATATTCGCGATGTAACTCAAGCCGTGTCTCTTCCGCCGAATGCGCGTTTTCAGTGGCGGATAACCGGCTACCCGACTCCCGACACGATGCAGGTAACGTTTTGTTCGATGGGATGTGATCCGGATGGGTCACTCTATCGAACGTTTTGGTCGTTTGGCGACGGTTCCGCTTCCAATGCTTTACACCCTGTTCATCGTTATCATGCCGGGCAGGCTTTCCGGGTCACGTTGACGGCGTCCGATTCGATGGGAAGGACGGATTGGATTACTCAACAAGTAGCGGACACGGTTGCAGTGGCGGGTCGCCGAATGACGGCGCTTTTTACCGGTGACGTCATGCTTGCGCGCCGTTATGAATGGGATAACGGTCCGGGCATCATTCCCGTCAACGGGGCCAATGCCATCTTTCAGAAAATGAGACCGCTGATTATGTCGGTGGACTTTGCCATGTGCAATTTGGAGTGTCCATTGACGCTTTCCACCGAACACCATCCGACGAAATTGTATTATTTCAAAGGTCGTCCGGAATACGCTGCAGCCTTAACCTATGCAGGCTTTGATTTCTGCGCGCTGGCCAACAATCACAATTTCGATTATCTCAGTCAGGGAATGGTGGATACGAAAAACACTCTCGATACGTTGGGCCTGCTGTCCACCGGTGCGGGAGAGAACGTAGATCTCGCGTGTCAGCCGGTCTTTTTTTCAAAGAACGGACTCAATGTCGGTATTCTTTCCTTCTGCAACCGCGACGGTTCCTGGGATAATGAACAGCCGTTTTTGGCGGCCGGACCATCCAAGCCCGGATTTGCCATGTGGGACAGGGCGCATATCGAACGCACTATTCCGGCGGTTCGCCCAAGTGTTGATGTCTTGATTATTCAAGTGCATTCCGGTGAAGAATACGCGGTGCTTCCCCCGGCTTTGGCTTCGCTCGGCTTCCGTTCGCAGGATGAGCAGGTTCAACTTCCGGTCTTGCTTCCCGATACCAGCGATCGGGCTTTGCGCCGGTATGCCATGGATCTCGGAGCCGATCTGATTATCAATCATCACCCGCATGTTATCCAGGGATTGGAAGTCTACCATGGGAAGCTGATCGCTCAAAGCATGGGGAATTTCGCCTTTGACCAGCAGCTTACCGAGACATTCCATTCGATGGTGATCACGTTCGATCTGTCGGTGGATGAGAGAGCCGGTGATTTTCTTGTTCATCCGATATATATTGATCGCTACATCCCCGGCGTGGCGCGCGGCGAACTTGCCGGTGCGATCCTCGATTATATCAGTGATCTCTCGCGTCCGATGAATACATGCGTTGTGCGAAATCCGGGCACGGAAATCGCCGCGGTACTTCTCGATTCTGTCGGACTCTTCCGAACCGGAACGGACTATGTGGATACACTGCTGCTTCAGGATCGCAATGGTTTTGCTTTTTCGGCGCCTTTCCGGATGCGAGGAGGCGGCTACGTCGCGCGCGTGCATGCGGAGACCGCGGATAGTATTGCTCTGCGAATCGGTAAAAATATTTTATGGCACGGCAATATCGAAAACGAGGGCGCTACGCCTTGGGATTTGAACAGCAACTATGAGCGATATGATACCACTACCGCATTCCGCGGACAGCGCAGCATTGGATTGAATCGCGCCGGCGGCGGTACCAACAGCGTGAGCACAACCTATCAGTATCGCTCCCCCTACGACCGGAACGCACAACATACGATGATGGGTTGGATTCGCGGAAATAATGCGCGGGAAGCCCAGGTTCAATTCGAGTTTTACAGCGGCCGCACCGGAAATAATTTGCAGGCTCAACAAACGATTCAAAACAGTTTCAACGGTGTGTTTCCGTGGACTCAGGTTTGGGACAGTCTGGCTGTGCCGGAGTATGGGTATTTCTACAACGTTCGTGTTGTTTTGCAAGCGCCTGCCGGCGGCGATGAAGGGCGTGCCTGGTTCGATGATCTGGCCTTGATTCAATGGCAGAACTGGGATTCGCAGCCCCTCTCTCCCGCTTTTCCCAATGATTTGAATTATATTCAGGTTCGCGCCCCGGCCGGAACACGCACCGCGATTGTTTCATACCGGCGTGAATGGATTGACGTGTCGGATCGAATCGAACCCGACGATGAGGGACACCATCATTAAAAAACACCCGGCTTGTAACCGGGTGCGGAAAAAGTGTCGGCGTGAGGGAAATGCTTAGCGGCGAAAGATCAAGGCCATTATGAAAGTATGAACCAACGCTGCAATTATTCCTGATAACATGGCGATGATTAGGGGAGACAGCGGCAAGTCGCTCCCTACGGATGAATGCAGCGAGTGATCGGTTTTAATCAGCACCAGCAGTTGTTGAGGCATGAATTGGGAGCGGTAAGCCAGCACGTGTCTCGGAGCTGTGCCGGTTGAAGGCTTTGCGATGACGGACTCTCCGGGACCGAGCTTCCGAATGTCTTCAATAAACGGCATAAGCTCCGGTGCATCCGATGTTGCTTCTCCGACCCCTTCCCGAAGGCGGATGATTGAACCCAGCGCTTTTTCCCATTCCATTGGAATGGCGGCTTTGCCTCGAACCACCGGCATATTCCCCAGGCAAAAATGGTCCACCAACTGTGCTTCTTTGTGAAGCAACCGGCTTGCTTCAGTGGACATTACTCCATGAGTGAAATGAGCCTGAACGGAGTTCACACAGAGATAAACTGTGCTTCCGAACAGAATAAAACTCACTAAAAAATGAATGAAATATCGCTTCATGGTCTTCCTGTAAAAATTGGACTATCCAAGATACGTATGTCTGACGTAAAGTCAAAATTAACGAGTTAGTGTCCTACATTATCAAAACCAGATGGCAAAGGCTTATATTACCCATGTAAAAAATGCCGCACCGCCTGTTTTAATTGATTTATTTTAATAATTATCAGAACAATAGCGAATAATTTGCCACAAAAATATTGAAAAATAGTATTATTTGTATACCAAATTCCGCAACTTCCAACCACGTCAGATCGTTTATCCAGTATGCAAGATCCAATCATTCTGCCCTATCTGGAAAAAGTGCCGCAAATAGACCCTACCGCATGGATTGCTCCCGGAGCCGTAGTCATTGGTGATGTGATCATCGGGCCGGAATCCTCTGTTTGGTACGGAACGGTAATCCGGGGCGATATAAACCGAATCCGGATAGGAAGCCGCGTGAATCTTCAGGATGGAGTGATCTGTCATGTCAATGAAGGCGACGCGGATCTGATTATCGAAGACAACGTTTCCATCGGTCATGCGGCTGTTCTACACGGCTGCCGGCTGCGGGAAGGCTGTTTGGTTGGAATTGGCGCACGTGTACTTGACCATGCTGTGATCGGAACGCAGAGCCTGGTCGCGGCCGGATCGGTGGTTAGAGAAGGAACGCGGATCGCGGACGGCGAACTTTGGGCGGGAATTCCTGCTATAAAAAAACGCGATCTTTCACCGGAAGATAAACAAGCGCTCCGCAACACGGCCGAACACTATGTTCAGCTGCGGCTGCATCATGCCGGTATAAAATAGATTTGTAGTTGCTTTCAAGATTCAACGAGGAACAAAGAAGATGGTGGACTCCAGTGCTTCCACACAGGATACCGATACCGGCACCGTAAAATGGTTCTCGGTTAAGAAAGGATTCGGATTTATCGAAACAGAGGGTGGGGAGGAAGTGTTTGTGCATTACTCCTCTATTACCGGTAAAGGCTACCGCGTTCTGGAGCCGGGCGACCGTGTCAGTTTCCAAAAAGTGCCCGGACCGAAAGGGCAGCAAGCCTTTCATGTCGTTGTTTTAAAACCTCAATGATGATAATACCGAATGAATATTCGGGTCATCGGCTAATCCTGATGACCCGTTTTCGTTTCCGGATTGGGGCAGAGAATTTGCACACTAATTTTTGCTGTTAATCCAATCTCTTAGACGTTGCCATGCATCAACACCGTTACGATATAGTGATTCTCTTGGCTGTGCTCCTGCTTTCCGCGCCGCTGCAGGCGGCCATGCAGGTTGTGGATCCGGCCGGTCCGTCGCGCGCGGAAATCTCTCTGATTTCCGAAGTCCGCGGCGAAATCATCGTGGAATTTCGCCTCGGCATTGTGGACGTGGATTCTGCCGCAGGGGACGGGAAGACATGGACAACAATTTCCGCACCGGGAATGAACCAAACGTCGCGAAGCGGTTGGCCGGAGCTTCCTCAGCTTTCGGTTTGGCTTTCCGTGAAGGGCGAGAATCCGCGCCTTGAAATTCTGGAACAAGAGTCGGTGACGCGCCATTGGGGTGCAGCCCGTCCAGCGGCGGAACCGCTCTATCGCAACGAAACGCGTTTACAACGCAGTGCCGATGCGCAATTCTATGACGGTACCCGTATCTACCCCGAAACGGCTGCTGAAGTGTCGCTTTCCGGTAAACTCGGTGATCAGCGAGTGGCATTACTGACCTGCACCCCTGTCCAATATCAGCCGCGATCCCGCGCATGGACGGTTTCCACCCGCTTGCGTATCAAGATAACGACTCGGACGGTAAGCCATCTCGATCAGCGGCCGTCATCTCAAGTATCCCGAAGTATTGCAGCGTCGGTGGTGATTAATCCCCCGGTTACTCTGCTGGATTCCGAAACCCCGCCCGCCCGCTTACTGCTGGTCACAGCTCCTCTATTCGCGTCCGTTTTACAGCCTTTTATCGAATGGAAAACACAATGCGGAGTATCTGTTCGCACGATCCTCTTTCCGGGACCCGCTAACGACGCCAATTCCCTGCGCACTTATATTCGTGCATTATGCGACAGTCTTTCTCCACCGCCGGAGTATCTGCTGCTTGTCGGTGACGTGAATATCATACCGGCTTTCTTCGGCGTCCAATCCAGCCTGACCGACCACCCTTATAGTTTGTTAGATGATGCCGACTACCTTCCCGATCTTTCCGTAGGGCGAATTCCTTGTCAAAGTACCGCTGACTGTGGTAACTGGGTGCAGCGGTTGTTGACTTATGAACGCGATGCTCTCGTACCGTCCAATCCCCAAGCTACGGTTTTCTCCAGCGCGGCGGCTCTGGATCCGTTTCACGGCATTCATGTTCGTAACGTGTTTCAAT
>Ga0105104_10000357_pt1 | contig 34896 bp, 18 predicted proteins | sample PPLLaktember2015_3_FD_87034 | JGI IMG/M metagenome (GOLD analysis project Ga0105104, IMG submission 87034) | Freshwater sediment microbial communities from Prairie Pothole Lake near Jamestown, North Dakota, USA - PPLs Lake P7 Core (6) Depth... | ecosystem: Environmental > Aquatic > Freshwater >... | reverse complement strand
ATGAACGAAGGATTTGGTATGGACTTGGCCTGTCCGCGAATCGAGATCTCGCCGAGGCTGACCATGTCCGTTTTAGCGCTAGTTTATGTGCGAATTCCGGCGGGGTCAGCGACCCACGCTCGGCGGAAATTTGCGATTGTTTTTGTCGCCGCGAGGGGTGTCCCTACCCCTCGCGTGTGTCTATATTCTGCCGCAACGAAAGTAATTGCGGCCAACTACGTCTGCCCTAAAAGTCACTTTTCACTACATTCGACTATCACTACTTCATATTTATCTATTTTTGTATTTGCTTTATAAAGCTTTGGTACTGGTACATATGCTCTAAGCTCGTTTATTACTTTTTCTTTGTCTTGCAGTGGACACGAACAACCAAAGATAACACCTGTCATGCTTCTTCTATCTACTTTCGTCAGCCCTTTTTCTCCGCGTGCAAATATTCTGCATTCACTTTCGTAATTCCATGCCTTAGCCTTGCTGGTTACTAATTTTTTCATTATTTCCTCTTTAGTATTACGAATTGTGATAGAAGGAAACGATTCGCAGTAATTCACATCAAATATGTTTTGTAGTTTGGTATCTTTTTCTGAATCGAATTCGAGGCAGATTCCCTTATGTCCGTCAGCGTAGTGGGACCACATTGGGATAGAATTGTTCAATTGGCTAAAACAACACACACATAGACTATGCCTAACCTCTTCCATTATTGCCTGTAATTTATGTATAGCAAGATCAAGATCATTGTGTATCTGCCGCCTATCAATTAAATCTCTAATTATTGGATCAGGAATAAAGCCTTCTCTGAGAAAGTTCTCCCATTCTTCTTTCGTACCATAGGAATCCATACTTAATCTGCAATCGTATGGGTCATTAAAATCTGCTGGCGACGAAAACCACAATGTGCTATCGCGAATCGAGGCAATAGTATAGTCGTCAATACGTCGATATTTATACAGTTTCATAGTCGTTACGCGATTAATTGGCGAATGGAATGCCATTGCCGCTCAGGAGAGCGACAACGGCGGACGAATGTCCGTTTCCGGATGTTGCCGTTAGTTTTTATCGGCGGATTCCGGCGGGGTCAGCGACCCACGCTCGGCGATGTCTTCGCCTTGTGGGGCAGGCGAAGAATGCAGACGCCTGCCGCCGCGGCGGAAGATTCCGGGCACGCGGAGCCGCACGCCTCGTGCGGCCGGAAAATAATATACGAAACGATGTTCGCCGACGTATGATTTCTGATCTTTCGGGTGGGCGAGGGCGCCCACCTCGGCGGAAGATTCCGGGCACGTCCGCGAAGCGAGATCTCGTCTACGACGGACGGGGACGCATACCTCGGCGCACCTTGCGGTGTTTGCGTTGCGGAGGAGGCGGATAAAAACGCCCCCCTTTCATCCCCTCGTGGAACGAGATCTCGTCCGCAAAGCGGACGGACCGTAAACGGAGGGACAGCAAGATTCCGTCGGGGTCAGCGACCCACGCTCGGCGGAAGAATGCGCGGGGTAAGGACACCCCGCGCAACGATCGCAAAAGACGACGGTCGGAGACCGCCGCCAGTTTTTGTTTATGATTTCGCCAGTAACGCCGTGCGGGAACGGGGGATGGTGATTTCCGATTCTGGTGCCAAGCCCGCAAGCTTTGCAGATGCAATTGTTTTAGCCCATGCATCGGGGTTGACGTGTCCGGACGGTTCGGCCAGATAGAGCTTGCCGCCGGTTTTTAAGGCCGCGGCTGCTTCGCGGAAGAAAAGATTCATATCCGGCAGTTCATGCACAACGGCAAAGGCCCAGACTAAATCCACTTTGCCCGCCAGATCATCCGTGCCCGTACCGTCATCCGTCACGAGTCGCGCATCAATACGGTCAGCCAACCCTTTTTTCTTGGCTTTGCGCATCAAAACATCGAGCATTTTCTGCTGAACGTCAACAACGATGACTCTGCCGCTGAAACCTACACGTTCAGCAATCTCTAATGTGAAAAATCCCATTCCCGGGCCGGGTTCGAGCACGGTCATGCCTTCGTGAACATACGGCGAAATGATCTTGGCGGGATTCTGCATCCAGCGGCGGAGGGGTGAAGCTAAAAAATATCCCATCCACCACGGGCAAATGTGATGTTTGTGAGGCGTATTGCTTTCGGACATGGATACTCCATTCAGAGGAAATGATAAATGATGGACAGAAGCCCCCCCTTCATCCCTCCGCAAGCAGGGGGACAGACGACCCCCCCTTGCGTTCCTAAGGACACGGGGGGAAACAAGATTCCGGCCCGGCGGTCAACGCGTTTTGCGGCGGAAAAGTTCGCGCAGGGAATTTTTCCAATCCGCCGACTTCGTATAAAAACAGGGAACCACTAAAAGGCTTAAGGCGGTCGAAACAAACACGCCGCCGATCACGGCAACGGCCATCGGCGAACGAATCTCCGTTCCGGGGCCAAGACCCAACGCGGGAGGAATGGCGGCCATCAACGTGGCAACGGAGGTCATTAAAATCGGACGCAGACGAATCGGCCCGGCCTTCAGCATGGCATCACGCGGCAATAAGCCCTGCGCGCGGTTTTGATTCGCATAATCCACCAGAATAATGGAGTTTTTCTTCACGATGCCCATCAAGAGCAGGAGTCCGATCATGCTGAAGATGTTCAGCGATTTTCCGGTGATGAGCAGTCCGAGCGCGGCACCGACGATGGAAAGCGGAAGAATGGTGAGAATCGTCACCGGATTCGAGAACGAATTGAACTGCGAGGCCAAGACCATGTAAGCAACGAGAATTCCGAGAAAGAGCGCAAACAAAAGACTGCTCATGGAATCCTTGAACGCCACGCTGGAGCCGCCGAGCACCGTGCGATAACCGGGCGGCAATTCACCCGACATCGCTTCCACATAGCGGATGGCTTCTTCCTGCGAATGGCCGGGAGCCACGTTGGCGTAAACTGAAATCGCCCGTTCGCGGTCGCGGCGGGAAATCGCCTGCAGGGCGGGACGCTCTTCGAATTTAACCAGCGACGCGAGTGGAATCAACTCACCGTTTTTCGCCCGCACCCGCAGCCGGGAGACGTCTTCCGGCCGCCGCCGCTGATCGGAAAGCAGCCGCGCGCGCACATCCACACGCCGTCCGCCGCTGCTGTATTTGCCGACCCGCTCGCCGCCGATAAGCGTGTTGATGGACATGGCGACGTTTTCGATGGAAATTCCCAGATCGGTGCAGCGTGCGCGGTCGGGAGTAATGCGCAATTCGGGTACGCCGATACGGTAATCGGTGTCAATATCCATGGCCAGGCCGCTTTGCGCGAGCTTGGCTGTGACTTCTCCGCTGAGCTGCTCCAGTTTCGCCCAATCGGGTCCGCGAATGGAAAATTCTATCGGAAATCCGCGCTGGCCGGTGAATCCCTGCTGGGAAAGATCCTGTATCACCGCCCGCAGACCGGGAATGGAATTCAGCTTTTGCCGCAAGACACCGGAGAATTCCTTCTGATCCATCTGCCGCTGCGAGGGCGGAACCAGCGTAACGAAAAGAACTCCGCTGCTGACAGTGCCGCCGCCCATACCGCCCACCGCTCCAAAGACGCGAGTCACTTCGGAATGGGAACTGATTACCTGTTCGGCTTTACGGAAGAGCTGATCGGTTTCCTCGATATTCGACGCCACCGCGGCTTGCAGGCGGATCATCATCATGCTCTGATCCTGCGAGGGAACGAATTCACCGGGAAGGCTTTTCAGAATAAATACCGCACCGAGAAAAATAAACCCGGCGGAAGCAAGTACGGTGCCCGGACGGCGCAGAAATCGCGTTAAATGCTTGTAATAGGTTCCGGCAAAGCGGCGGAATAAATCATCCACCCAGTTGCCCGCACGATTGCGGTTTTCGCGGGAGATGTCGAGGATTTGCGAGCAGCGAGCGGGGGCGAGCGTCACCGCTTCCAGATATGACAGCAGCACCGCGACGCAGAGAGTGACGCCGAACTGAAGAAAGAATTTGCCGATAATGCCGCTCATGAACACGACCGGCAGGAAGATCGCCACCACGGCCAGCGTGGCGGAGAACGCCGAGAACGTAATCTCTTTCGTTCCCTCCAACGCGGCTCGCTTTTTATCCTTGCCCATTTCGGCGTGGCGGACAATGTTTTCGAGCACCATAATGGCGTCGTCCACGACAATTCCCACGGCGAGCGCCAATCCCAAGAGCGTGAACGTATTCAGCGTGAATCCGAGAAAATAGATCACGGCAATGGTGCCGAAGAGCGACATCGGAATCGCTAAAATGACATTCAATGCGTTGGACATCGAACCCAAAAACAGCCAGCAGATCAGGGCGGTCAGGATGACGGACAACACCAGTTCGAGCTGAATTTCATGCACGGAGTCGGCGATGAATTTGGTCGTATCGAAATTGACGCCGAGTTCCATGCCTTCGGGCAGCGTCTTTTGAATGATCGCCATTTGCTCGCGGACGGCTTTGGCCACCGCCACGGCATTGGCGCCGCGCTGTTTTTTAATCCCGATCCCATTGGCGGGTTGTCCGTTGACGCGCGCCAGACGGCGCATATCTTCAAAGCCGTCTTCCACAATGGCAACATCATGCAGATAAACGGCTCCGGCGGCAGTTTCTTTAATGGCGATTTTTCGCAGCGTTTCCAGATCGAGAGCTTCACCCATGACCCGCACGCTGACTTCGCGGCCCGTCGTTTCCAATCGTCCGGCGGGCAATTCCACGTGTTCGCGCTGCAAGGCGGAGACGATGTCGTTGACCGTCAGCCCCTTGGCGTCGAGCTTGTTGGCGTCAATCCAAATGCGGATGTTCCGCTCCAGCCACCCGCCCATGGTGATTTCGCCGACACCGGGAATCGTCTGCATCTTCTCCCGCACCTGATAGCGGGCGATGTCGCTGAGCACTTGCTGGGGAAACGGGCCGGAGAGAGCAATCCACATGATCGGGTTGTCTTCGGGATTGCTCTTGGAGATAACGGGGGGATCCATGTCGCGAGGGAGGCGGCGCTGGGCTTGCGAGACGCGGGTTTGAACGTCCTGCAGGGCGACATCCACGTCGCGCGAGAGGTCAAGTTCGATCGTGACGTTGGCGGAACCCTGCCGCGATGAGGAGTTGATGGCCTTCACTCCCTCGACTTGCGACAGGGCTTCCTCAAGAATTTCCACCACGTCGTTTTCCATCACTTCGGGAGCAGCGCCTTCCCACGTCGCGCTCACATTGATGGTGGGAAAATCCACGTCGGGAAATTGACTGATGCCGATCCGCGAGAGCGCAACAATGCCGAACACGACGGTGCCGGCCATGAGCATCCACGCTAAAACGGGTTTGCGGACGCAGACTTCAGTGAGGTTCATTTTTTTCCGCCCGGCTTGGCCGCCGTCGAGTCGGATTTCGCACCTTTAATGATGCGAACGACGGCGCCATCGGAAAGCGCTTCCGCGCCGCGCACGACAATGATTTCGCCGGCTTCGACGCCGTTGTACACTTCCACATTGCCGTCATCGGTGCGCAGACCGAGGGTGAGCACCCGTTCGTGCGCGATGCTGTCTTTCACCGTGAAAGCCAGAAATCCGCGTTCGCTGGGACGGATGCAAAGCTGCGGAATAACGGGCAACTGCGTGGATTCACCCATGGAAATCGTGACTTCGGCGAAGGCGCCCGGATGCAATTCGGAGCGGCGGGAATCGGTGACTTCGGCGGTCACGCTGACCATGCGCGTAGACGGATCGGCGAAATCGGTCACAGCGGTAAGGCGCGCTTCGTAGGTTTCCCGGCTGTCGCGCGTGGAAAATACGGCGGTTTGTCCGACGCGGAGACGCTGCGCCTCCTGATCGGGAACGGAAAACTTCAGGAGCAGCGGATCGCGGCGGACCATCGCCGCGATAACCGTTCCGGCTTGAACATATTGTCCCGTTCTGACGATACGGCTTTGCATGATGCCCGAAACGGGCGCCGGGACGTAGGCGTCACGCAGATTCAGGCGCGCCAAATCCAGATTCACGGCGGCTTGTGCGGAATCGGCCTGAAGCGACAGCACGCGCGTCTGCCAATTCTCCAAATCCTCGGTACTGACGAAGCCGGGATTGCGTTCGCCAATGTCCACCCGCCGCATCAGGCCGGATTGAGCTTCGCGAAGCGCCGCTTTGGCGCGTTCAAGCGCGGCTTCCGCCGATTGCAGGGACAGGGTGTAGCGCTCCGGTTCGATTTCGACGAGTTGCGCACCCGCGGCCACGAATTCCCCCTCGCGGAACCGGACTTTTTGCACGACGCCGGGGACGCGAACCGTCACCTGAACAATCTCGAAAGCCTCTACCGATCCGACGGTTTGCACGACCAGTTTCGCATCGCGGGACGTGACCGTAGTCACTTCGACGGGGAATTTCATCGGCCCGCGACGTTTGCCTTCCGCGGAATCCTGCCGGGAACATCCTAATGACAACAGGATAAACCCTGCCGCAACAGCGGCAGGGACGATGAGTTGTCGAATTCTATGAGTGAGCAGCATAGTCATTAACTACCGTGAATCATCAGGCGTGGACGGTTTTAAAATGCGCTGTCTCCGACCAGACTGAATGATCGCAACGCATTATGTCATTATCGAGCGATTAAATCCGCTTTACCGCCGTAGTATGAGTCCTGTTTTTTCGGAGGGTCGGATTGTCCATTCCGGAGACGGGCGGGATTATATTTATAAACGGACAGATTAAATGAAACCCCCTTGCATCCCCCTGCGCGGGGAAAAAGATTATCGCATACACCTTGCGCGGAGAAAAACGACGTCGCCGGATTTGACTTCCACGGGCGGGAAATCGTGGCGGAAAACGACGCCGCCCAGATCATCCTGAAACACCGCGCGCAAATTGTGAGGGCCGGGCGGCAGACGGAAATCGGCGGCATAGATGCGATCGGGCAGAGTCTCCCACGAGCGGACGTCCGCCGCTTCCGTGAGCGCACCCGCCGCGTTTACGACCGCCCCGAAAATGGCGCCCAGAGTTTCATTCTTTTTATCGCCCGCCGCTTCCGCCGCCTTCGTGGCTCCGTACTTGATCAGCGCGCGCGTAATCGCCCGCACAATAATCACGGGCTGCCGATCCGCCAAATCCTGCCGCAGAATACCGCCGATATTCTGCGCGAGTTCGGCGGGGATTTCGCGATCCGTTGCGTCCTTTACCACAACCTGCGCTATCTGCGTACCGGAATAGTCGCCCGCATAATACGGCAGAGCAACGCGGAGCAGATAATCCAGTTCCACGTCGCTGTCCTGATGATAATCATGGCCGCGGCGAAGAGCAACATCGTGCGCGAAATGCTCCCGCTCATTCTCATCGCGGAAATCGTGCGGATCATTTTTATAGATGGGCAGCATAATATTCTCTTCACGAATCGGCGGAGCCAAACCCGCCTCACAGAGGACAATCACACGACCCCAGCCGGACGGAATGGAATCGGCGGCGGGACACTGCTGCAGGAGTTCCTGCTCGGACTCGGCCACGCCGACTTTGCGTACGGCGGCATAGGTGACGGGACAGAGAAACGATGGTTCGCGGACTCCGTAATAGTCCGCATAGATTTCCCGCGCGCGCTTGTAAGAAATCCACGCATCGTTGTACTGCCCGAAGGCATCGTACAGCGAACCCGAATACCACTGCAGGAAGCCGTCGTCCTTGTAGGTGCGCTTGCTTTCGCGGGCGTTGACCTCCAGATAGTGCGCGATTGCCCTACCTTCCACGGTGGCCGATTCGAGATTTTTCTGCGCGAGAAATCCCAGACCGCGATAGTAGTGCAGCATGGCTTTATCGAAAACCGTGCCCTGATAGGCTCCCATCTTGTCCGACAGAGCCAAAGCCACGGCTTCGCGCGATAAGCTCTTGGTCAACCGCTCTTCGGCCAATCGCTCCGCATCGGAGAGCACGCTGAAGGACTTTTGATAGTCTCCCGCCTCGAATGCTAAGAGTCCGAGGTTCAAGAGTTCATCCACGCGAGAGGTCTTACCGACTTTTTGCGAGTAAGTCGTGTATGCCTTCTGATATTGCGAGGCGGACATGTCCGTCCGCACGCTCTGCATGAGCGCAACGCGCGGAGCGCAGCCGACGAGAAAAAGGAGGGTGAAGAGAAGAACAAAGAGACCCCCCTTACATCCCCCCGCACGCAGGGGGAAAGCAATCCCCCCTTTCATCCTCCCGCGAAGAAAGGATGAAGGATGAAGGATGAAGGATGAAAGTAAAGATTGCGGTCCGCGAAGCGAGATCTCGCCAAAGGCGGACCGGGTCGGGAGCCCCGGCTCGGCGGAGATGTCGGTCATCACGGTTTGTAGGCTTTGCGGGCGATGTACTTCTTCAGCTTCTTCTGTCCCATCCACACTTTTTCATTGGTCTTGAGATCGGTGAGCGTGAGATCCACTTGATAGAAGGCGACTTTTTCTTTGCCTTCCTGATCCACGATCTTGTTCATCTCGCCGATGAGCATATAGTCGGCGCCGAGTTCCATGCCGAATTCCTTGACGGTTTCGGGCGATGCATTGGCCTGTTGATCGGCACGCTCTTCGCGCACGCCTTCGCGTTCATCCTTTTTAGCGACAACTCGAACATTGCCCGAATTGACGAACGCGCGTTCGATGTCACCCACAAACGTGCCGGTGGCGATGTGTTCATCCGTGAGATTCTTAATCGCACCGACGATCACGGCGGGATTCGCACCTGCGACCTTGACGAAATTCACGAGCCACGGTTTGGCCAGCGCATCGGTGATCATTTCATCGGCCACGAGGCGGCTGTCGGTGTCATTCCAGTTGCCGGAAAGATCAATAGTGGTTTCGGCATCCACGCGGGAAACAACCTTCTTGCTGGAACAGCTTGTAAAAGCCACAACCAGCAGTGCACAGAGCACACACACGGTCAGCAGTCTGACGAGTTTCACGTTCAACTCCTTGTGAAAGATTGATATTGGTATTTTTCTTGGATCCGTTGCAAGACTTTAAGATAATTCAAATAGAAGAATTAGTCAACGTTTTCGGGGTGTTTCAATCCTTCTATCAGCCATAAAAAAACACTGTCTTCGCGGAACCAGCCTTCCGGAGTAAGAGACAGACCTTGCGGCGAAAGGTTGCACAGCCCGGAAGGGAGTGTCGCGGCACGTTTCCATAGCGCTTTTACTTGCCTTTCACCGAATTGGGAGGCGGCATCTTCATAGGCAACACCTTCGCAAAGACGGAGAGACAGCATCAGCCATTCTTCGCAGCGTTCCTGCGGACTTAAATGGGATTCTTTTGCGATAGGCAAATGGCCGGATTCGAGAGCGGAAAAGTAGGCGGGCATGTTCGCGATGTTTTCAAATCGCAACATTTTGCCGTCGAACGAATGTGCGGAAGGACCGAGGCCGAGATACGGGTTCGATTGCCAGTAAGCCGAATTGTGAATTGAGCGAAAACCGGGTTTGGCGAAATTTGATATTTCGTAGTGGTCGTAGTTACAATTGCATAAATAATCGTGTATTAAAATGTACATATCGGCTTCTAAATCCTCCACAAGCGGGAGGAGGCGACCGGATTCGCGCCAGCGATGAAATGGAGTACCTTCATGAAATTCGAGGTTATACAGTGAAATATGCTCCGGTTCCAGCATTCGGAGGTTTGCTAAATCGGACTTTAATTCCTCAAGAGTCTCGCCCGGGAGGCCGAAAATAAGATCGAGGGAAATGTTCGAAAATCCGGCCTTACGGGCGGATTCCACAGCCTCGCAGATGTGGTGAACCTCATGATCGCGAAACAGCATGGTGAGCTTTCGCGCGGAGAACGATTGCCCCCCAATCGAGAGTCGGTTCACACCAGCATCCCTCCATCCCTGCAGCCAGACGGGACTCAACGATGCGGGATTGGCTTCCAGAGTGATTTCAGCATTATCGGCAAGACCCCATAGCAGCCGAATTTGGTCCAGTATTGCGGAGATTTCTTCGGGCGGATGAAGGGAAGGAGTTCCGCCTCCGAAGTAAACCGTCCGCACGGGTCCGTCGGCCCATTGGCATTGCCGATGTGCGAAATTTATTTCGCACATGAGTGCAGAAATATACCGCTCACGGTCACCTTCGCGGGGGACAATTTTAAAGAAATCGCAGTATGGACACTTCCGTCTACAATAAGGCAAATGAAAGTACAAATGAAATGGCATCGGAATTGCTCAAAGTATTCTGGAATAAAAGCTTACTGAACGATTCAGCTATCAAGCTCTGTTACTTATTATAATTAAACAGAGTTCCCGATTACAGAATGGACAGAGCTGTGTCAGCCCGTCAAGGGCAAGGTTTGCCTTAGCATAAAGATGTAAATGACCTCCGGAGCCCCAAACAGCGACTTGCAGAAAACGACGCCGGATACCCCAGGGCCCGACACAAGAAAACAGACTCCTTCGTCACCATCGGCGGAGCGAGCCCGTTCTCTGGCCAATTTTGTAGGCTCGCTGTTAACCGGATCTCGCCTGCGGCGCTCCGGCCTCCCCACTAAAGCAGACGTTCCCCAAGAACAGGAAGAGCCGCCGGCGGTATTGGATCTTCTGTTGGAAGGTCCGGACGCGATTATCGTCGTGTACCGGTCGGACGGATTGATCGTGGAAGCCAGCCGCACGTTTTGCGAATGGTCGGGCATTGCCCGGGAAGACATGATCGAGAAGAGACATTTTCTGGACATGTTTCCGGAACCGGAACGGAAAGCCGCACGAACGCTCTACGAAGACGCCGGAGCGGGCGGGGTTCACGTGCTGGAGCTTCCGAGCAACCTACCGGACGTAAGATCGCGGCTGATTGAATTCATGTCAGCGAGATCCAAATCCGGACACGGAGCTTTTGCCATTATCGTAGGCCGGGACGTGGGCGAGCGGGCGGCCACGGAACGATACTTGCGCGCGGAACGCGACCGCCTGGGATTGTTCATTCGATCCATGCGGGACTCCCTGATGCTGGTGTCGGGTACGGGAGACATTTTGTACGCGAATCCCGCGGCGGAGCAGATGTTCGAGCCGTATGAATTGCCGGTGATTTGCCATCGCTGGCTGGCAGAGTTCGCGCGGAAAGACAAATCCGACTTGCAGGGACTGGCCTCGGCTTATGAAGGGCAGATGCTGGAACTGGAAGCCAACGACGGCCGGGTGTTCTTGGTCAGCCGCAGCTTTTTATTCGAATCGGGTAAGAAGGCTTCGGTGATGCTCATGGCCAAGGACATCACCGAGCAAAAGCTGATCGAGAAGCAGAACCATCAGCTGGAAATCGAACTCGTGCGTGAAAGCAAACTCGCTGAATTCGGCATGCTTTCGGCGGGCATCGCGCACAATTTGAACGGACCGCTGATGGGGATTATGGGTTTTTGCGATATTCTTGAACTCCGACACGCGGGACAGCACGAAGTCAATCAGATCCGGCAGCAGGCGCTGGTCATGAAAGACATCGTGGCGAATCTGCTGCTGAAATCGCGCAACGAGAAGGAAGCGCAGCCGCAGAATCTGATTATCGAAGACATCATTCGCACGGAATTGCGTTTCCTGGATGCCAATCTTTTCTTCAAGCATCACGTCAAAACGGAAATTGATCTGGACGCGAATTCTCCCACCGTGTACGGCGTCTATATCGATTTCGCGCAGGTGATCGGCAATTTACTGCGCAATGCGATTGACGCGATGTATCACGCGCCGCAGAAAACTTTAACCGTGCGGACGCGTGCGGACGGGCGCTATCTTACACTGACGATTGCCGACACCGGATGCGGGATTTCTCCCGAACAAAAGCAGAGTCTTTTCCGGCCGTTCTTCACTACCAAACCCAAGAGTTCCGAAGCCGCTCCCGGCGAGCCGACCGGAACCGGATTGGGTTTGTCCACCAGCCGCAACATTCTCGCTCGCTATGGAGCGGAAATTCACGTGGAATCCGAACCGGGCAGCGGCGCGACCTTCATCGTGACTATTCCGTTTCTTCGCAAGCCTTCCCATTAACGACTGACCGCCGTTTTTTTTCAGGAATCTTGCCGTGAGGCAGGATTTTTTGTTGGATCGCATGCGATAAAAACGCGGATTGCGGGCACGCGAGACACGCGCCCCGGCGGAGAGCAAAACGGGCGCGAGACATCGCGCCCGTTTTTACGGAGTGATTTTCCCCTCATTTCAACGAGTCGCGCTTGGCAATCTGGTGGTTGAGGTTTTCCAGCAGACGCGGCGCTTCGCGATCTTCAGGATCGAGTTCCATCGTTAGCTGCACGAGTTCGCGGGCTTTTTCCAAATTGCCGCGATTCACCCAGCCGCTTGCCAGATAAAGAAGCTGATAAGCGAATTTGGGACTTTTGCGCGCACCCTCCGCGCAGTACGATTCCGCTTCTTCGAGCCTTCCCGCCAAACGGAGCGCGACGGCCACATTGATCATATAGCGGGGGTTTTTTTCAACGGACAGCGCCGCTTGCCACGCGCGAATTCTGTTTTGCATATCTCCTTTATTCTCGTAGTAGACGGCCAGATTCTCCCAACCGTAGGCGGAGCGGGAGCGATCCATACGCAGCAAGCTTTCAAAACGCGCAATCGAAGGCCGCTCGAACGCCTGAAGGAGAAGAAACGGCACGAGCAGAACACACGCGAAGGCCGCGAGCGAGGCGAGAACCGCCGCTTTATGCTCTTGAAAATCGCACTCCGCGAGCCGCCAAGCGGCCAGAACAACCGCCGGCCATAAGGCGGCGGCTAAAATATCCCAATCGCGCGCCATGCCGAGATTGGGATTGAACACGAGAACAAAAAACACTCCGCATGCGGCGGCCAACGCCAGAAAGGCCAGGCGGGATTGCTCAACAACGGTGCGAGATTTATTCCGGAAAAGAGAGAACGAGACGGCTAAAACAGGCCCGAGAGCAAAAACGAACATATTAAGCAAGTCCACCCCGTGGTTCAGCGTGAACATCGCGTAGCCGTCTTTACTTCGATGCGGAAGCACGGTCAGAACCGAAATCCAGCCCTTCCACCCTTTCACATAGACATATCCGGCCAAACCCAGAACGGCAAAAGCTCCCAGCACGATCCATGCCCGGCGGAAAACGTGTTTGTTTTCTTCGTTTTCATTTACACAAGCGAAGTGATTCCACAGAAAAAAGACTACGGCCGGGAGCAGAATGAAAGCGGTGAGATGGAAGGATACAGCCAGCACAAATGCCGCGGCGGTTTTCCACGGAAAACGGCGCGGCGGAAAAGATTCCTCGATTCCGGCGAAGAGAAAAGCCAGCATGGCCAGCGACATCCACGAATAGTTTTCCACGTAGCCGAAGAAGAACGGCATGGCGGCTGTAGTGAACAAGAGCAGCAGAAACGGCGCGCGCGATCGGGGGGGAATCCGCCGCCGCGCAAAACGCACGGCCATGAACACAGCCAATGCACCGGCCAGAATGGACAGATACGCGTACGTATTACGCGCCGTGCTGATGAACCATGCTTCCCGCTTTTTCAGAAGGGCTTCCTTCTGCTGCTGACTGAAGGTGGGCGGGTCGGGCGGACGAAAACTCGCGGCGGCGCGAAAGACGATTTCATGCAGACCGAGTTCAAGCGGTTCCTTGCGGAGTTTCCAGCGGCTGCCCGGAACATCCTGACCGCGGGCTTCGAAGATGCCGATCCACGACAGTTCCTTAATCCACAGGGCACCGTCGCCGAGCAGCGAAATGGAATTGCGACCGACGTAAAAGACTAATACAGCCACCACGGCCCAAATCACGGCGGAACGGTTTGCAAGAAAAGAAAGCCGCGCGGTAAGCCCTGTGACCATGCGTCCACCGAACGGAGTGAGCAGAACAACAGCGGCCGCAAACAGCAGGAGTGAAACGGGAAGCGGAAGAAAGGCCAGGAAATGGAAACCCCACACGCGCAGATCAGGACGCAGCCAAGCGGCGAGCACGGCGGCCAGGAGTAAAAAACCCGCTATCTGCAGACTTAAACGCAGAGCGCGGGAGTTGACACCATGCGCCGCCGCATAAACCGGCTGCGGCTTTTTCGGCGGAGTTTTAGTTACGGGTGGATGTTTCTTCGACATGATCAGTCGCAGGAACAGCGGAAGTTTCAGATTCAGGAGCATCCGGTTCGCTGCCGCGATCTTTCAGCAACCGATAGCTCTCATAGGCAAAAATAAAAAAGTGCCCGAATGAGAGCGTATAGACAAACGTCCAGAAGAGTCCGATCCACATAATAGCGGAACCGGGGTTGCTGACGACGCCGGAGCCCAACACGGAACCAGCGGCCAGGAGGAGCAGCATCAGATAAGTCTGCGGAGCCTTGACAAAGGAGATTCTGCCCGCCATGAGTTTTTTGGGAGCGATTTCGAACTCTGTGATCCGGCGGAAAAATCCGCGCAAGGCCGAAGCCAGATAAACGGGAATGGTGATCGCCAGCAGTCCTTGCAGCATCACCAGATTACGGATGGGATAACCGCGCATGCGCATGTTGACATACGGGAAGAGCATGATCATCGCATAGAGCGGATAGACGGAAAGAAAGAGCCATTCAGGCCGGAGAATGTCTCCGCGCGGCTGAAAGAGCTGCGGAGTGTTCAGAAAAGAAACTGCCGTGAGAATCATGGGCAGCGTGGCCAAAACAGCCAAAGCCAAAGCGGTAATGTAGTATCCGGCCGACCACAAATACCCCACGGCCATTCGGAACGGCAGCCGTTCGGGTTTTTGCTTCAAAAAATCGCGCAGAACGATATGAGCCACGGCGGTGTTGCCAGACGCCCAGCGCCGCTGCTGCTTCCAATAGCCGAGAAGATTCAGCGGGCCAATACCCCAACCGTATGCCTTCCGTAGATAGAGCGTCGTCCAGCCGCGCCGGTTCATCAGAAACGACGTGCAGAGATCTTCGGACATCGTGCGTTCATCCCAGCCGCCGACATCCCGCAGCGCACTCATGCGCATGACGAAGTTCGTGCCGCAGCAAAGCGCGCGGCCTAAAGCTCCTTTCGCCTCCAATACGGTGTCATAAAGCAGCGATTCCTGCTGCGCGGCGGCGCGGGAGAGCCAGGTCTCTTCGCAGTTCTCATAGAGCTGAGACGTCTGCACGAAAGCGGCTTTCGGATCAGCTTCTAAAAGCGGAACCAGATCGCGGAGGATGTTCGGAGCCACACGTTGGTCGGCGTCAAGGATGCACAAATATTCGGCGGAGGATTTCAGCAGAGCGAGCGCGTCGTTCATCGCCCCCGCTTTATGGCCGCGGTTTTTAACGTGCAGCACTTCCACTCCGTACTGCGCGGCGATCTGCGCGGCTTGCGCTTTTAATTTCAGATCGCGCGAATTTTCCAACAGCACTACTCTTGCGCGCGGATAGTCTATTTGCCCGACGGTGGAGAGACTGCGGCGGACAACGAACGGCTCTTCATTGCAGCAGGTGATCAGCACTAAAACTTCGGGAGGATCATCGGACAGCGGCGGACTCTGCGGCAGACGGTAGCGGGTGGCTCCGATCCAGCAGTAGACAAGGTACATCATCCAGTGAATGATGACAATGGCTTCACAGAGCATGGTTAAGGTCATTCCCACCAGAGTCAGAATTTCGCCCACGCTGCTGTGTCCGAGTTGGAAACGGCTCAGCCGGGTAAAAAACTCCACATAGTACGGCCAGCGCATCCACTGAACAAAGCCGAAGACGGCAACGATGCCCGCCATCCAAAAAGCAATCGTTTGCGTGAGACGCCGAGGGCGGCGATAGGCCGCAAACACGCGGTTGATGTTACCCGGTTTGCGGTAAACGACGCCGAGCAGTAGTCCGAACGTTACGAGGAGAGCCAGCGGGTAGAATAAAAACTGCACGTGAAACCTTGTGGGGACAAATGCTTAGAGAGGGTGTTCAAACAAATTCAAGGTGCAATTTAGCGGATAATCCGCAGAGAAGCAAGACGATCGCAATAGATTTTTTACATTTCAGCGCACACAGTTTACGGTAAATCCGGACGTTCATAGACAATGACGCGAATATTGGCAATCCAATATGCCCACCGATTGCGATGAAGTTCGGGCCGCAACGGCCGATTCATACTGACCAGCCGGTCGCGGGCAATTCTCGCGATCACACCCCGATGCATTTCGTTAGGCCGTTCGTCATAGGATAAAACCAGAATCACGCGCCGAGCGGTGTCCACGGATGCAGGAAGATCTTCGGATGTCCGGACAGACACCGTCGTGAGACCTTCCTGCGGCTTAAAATAATGAAACAAAGCAGATCCGGTATAGAACGGATGCGCGATGACGAGATCACCGGGTTGGACAACTTCGCGAACCGCTGCGGCGGTTTGCCGCCACGGATCCTTATCCGCTCCGGTGTAGTAGGCATGTAATGTGACAGCCGAAAAATAGACTAAAACCGCAAGACAGATGACGCGGACGGTTCGCGGTAAAACAGATACAACCCAACCGAGACAGATCATAAAGGCCGCCAGGGCGGGAATAACATAACGGGACACATAGAGTGGAGTAACCACGTAGGAAGCCACCCACGGGCCGATCATCATGCATACGACTATAGCACCCAGATAGAGCAACTCTTTCCAATTCTTGCGGACTTCGGAAAATTTAACGATCAAGACAGCAGCCATGATCCACAAGACCGCGCTGCACAGACGGGGATTCATGAAGAACTGACGAATCGTTCTGGTGAACTCGTTCAGGTTCGGAATTTGAATCCAGGAAGCGCCAGAGACACCGGCGGTCTTGGCCACGAGGGCATTTTTCATCAGCAGAAGCTGCGGGATAAAAATGACCATACAGAGAGCCATCAAACCGAGGAGAACCAACGGGCGAAGCGGACGGCTGCCGGGCATGTTACGAAACAGAAAGCAACCCGTGACATGAACACCGAACAGAAGCGGCGCGAGCGGATGAGTGTAAAACGCGATGACCGTACTCAAGACGTACCCCGCGTAAATTTTCCAATCCGATCGCCGCAAGAGGAGGATACCGAAGTGGCAGGAGAAGACAGCGGACGCGAGAAACAGGGAATAAGGCCGCGCATCCTGCGAATAGAAAATGCAGAAGGGATTTATGGCCATAAAAAACGCAGAGAAGAGAGCCACCGAACGGGAAAACAACTCGCGGGTTAAAAGAAACGTGCCGTAGACGGACAGCAAGCCGAAGATCAGCGCGGGAATGCGAAAAGCAAATTCGGAAAGCCCGACGATGTCACACCAAGCCTTCTGAATGAGATGAAAGAGAATTGTCTGGGTTTCGTTCGAGAAATAACGGATGAGTTCCGGATAGGTCATGGTGACATTCCGGACGGTGAAGGTTTCATCCAGCCAGAGACTCTCGGTTCCGAGGCTATAGAACCGGAGAAGAGCGGCGAGAAGAAGGATAAGGAAAAGCCAGCGGGAAGAAGTCATGAAGAAAATGGGAAATCAGAAATGAGAAACGAGAAAGAACCAAAGATTGCCGGAGGGTTTAGTGATCCTCCTCGGCGAACCTTGCGGTGTTTACGCGCCGGGCGGGTGACACACCCACCACGGCGGACAAGAGAACAGGGTATGGAAGATTTTAGGGGTGTTTTACATCTAATAGATGGGCGGATTATCCATCACGGTACAGAATTTACGCTTTTACAAGTAGAATGCAAGTTAATTGGCCCGGATGTTCAGTAGATAATCCCGATAAACCCCGACCGGCAACCCGTGTCTAAATTGTGTTCCTGTCCCGATATACCATAGGGTATAAATCCCGCTGCGAAAACACCCGATTTTTACTCCCCGGAGAATCCAACATCATGTGGTACTTGAATAGAATCACTGTTTTGTCTTTAGTTTTAGCATGCCTGCTGCTTGCGGGCTGCAAATCGGAGACTTTACGGTCGGTCTGGCTGAACCCAACGTCCATCGTGAGCGGTAATCCCGATTGGTGGAACCTTCCGGCTTACCGAATCGAAAAACTCAACGGCTCACTCACGATGGTCAACGACAGCGGCGCTTTTTATATACGCTTCTATTCGCCGGAACGGAATTTGGCGGGACGATTTAAGGGAGCGGGCTTGACTCTGTGGTTCAGCAGGCCGGAAAAACCGGATCTGAAGTGGGGAATCCGCTATCCGATGGGCATGCACGGGGAGAAGCCTCCGGCGCAATCGGGACACTTCCTTCCCAAGGCCGATCTGCCGCCGTCCTCAGTTGTTGAAATGCTCAAGATGCAGAATGATGACTTGGAAATAATCTCCCCTGACTCAACCGTCAGCGGACGGAAAACGGCCGGGGAAGCGGATCAGATGGGATTGCAGGCTCAGTATATGGAGACTCCGAATTCCGTCGAGTTGACATTCCGAATCGAAATAGCGGAATTGATTCCGTGGTTGAAGCCGGGCGCAACCATTCTTCTCAAGGCAGAGTCTCCGGCCATGGAACGGAAGAAACTCCGCAAAGGTGAGGACGGTCCTCCGCGCGGGATGCCGGGATTCGGAGGAAACGGTCAGGGTCCGGGAGGCGGAGGCGGATTCCCTGGCGGTGGAATGGGCGGCGGGCCGCAAGGGAAGGGTCATTCGGAGGGAATGGAGAAACGCAGCGGAGGGATTCAGCAGAACAAGCCGATAGACCTTCAATTTACGGTTATACTGGATGCTGGTCCGAAGAAGACGGAATAGAGGCTCGGATGCCGGGCGGGTGACACACCCGCCACGGCGGAAGAATAATCAGGCGGGGTGTGTTTCCGCTGCCTGATAATCAGGTAGTTTCCAGCGGGATCACAGATCCCGCTCGGCGAATTTCAACGGTGCGGGGTCGCGCTCTCCCATTTTCTCCCGCAAATGGAGTAGAGTCAGCGGCCCCGCACTGCATCTCAGTGAGTTGCGCATGCGATGCGCAGGACTGGGAAGCTGGATCACACAAGGAAGAAAATATTATATTTATCTGACTAAATAATAAGATGTTATGTTGTGGCCGCAAAATTGCCTTAAATGAAGCCGTAACCTGAAACCTTTATTCTTTAGGAGCACTGCATTATGAAACGCGTTTTGTTCACGTTGGCAGCAATTCTGGCCTTGACTTCCGCTTTAATGGCACAACCTGTTCAGTTTGGCGCCGTTCAAGGCTTGGTCAATCTGGCGGACGGCACACCGGTGCCAGCCGCGCAGATCCATATGGTACGTATTCACGACGGCGGTATGCATGGCCCTCGCCCGCCGTTTATGATGTTAACGGGACCGGACGGCACGTTTGGATTTCCGAGTGTCCCGGTTGGTCGTTATGAGATTAATGCCATGGCCCCGCGTTTGGGTTTTGCCCGAGGCATGATTTTAGTTGAACAGGGTCTGACCACGAACGTGACGCTGACCATTCAGCATCGCGATACGACTCCCCGTCCGCCTCGCGACAGCTTGACCATTGTTGAGCTGACCGGTACGGCTATCGTGGTTCATCCGGACAGCCTGCATCCCCGCCGCACTCTTTATGCATTGGACGTGAATGCGGACGGCGCGCCTGATTTCCGTTTAAGCTTTGGACCGCCGTGGTACAATCCGCCGAGTGGCGCGGTTCGTCCCGAGAACGGCGATCAGATCACGATTCAAGGCGGACTCTTGACGTTTGCCGAGCCTCCGGTCATTGTTGTGTTTGAGATCAACGGCTTGGTCTGGCGTATTCCCGGACAAGGACACGGCGGACACGGCGGCGGCGATCACGGCAACAACGGCTGCAATCCGGACAGTGTGACCTTAGTGGAACTCGAAGGCACAGCCGAGTGGCTGCGCTGCATCGGCTTCCACGGTGAGACTCCGTGCATCGCTCTGAATACAGATGACGATCCGGAGCCGGAATACAGGCTGGATTTCGGCGGCCCGAATTACGATCCGGGCAACGGCGCCACGCGTCCGCTGAACGGCGAAGAAGTGACAATCGTGGGTGGGCAGATTTATTGCCCGAACGCGGAAGTTCCGATTGTTATCGTCTACGAGATCAACGGCGTTTTCTGGCGCGAGCCGGGCGATACGGTTGGCTTGGGCGCGGCGATGGTCTCGGCGGTGGAAGAGCCGGTATACATCGGCGCACCGACGTCGTATGTCACGGTGAACAACTATCCGAATCCTTTCAACCCCGTTACCACCATTAGCTACTCGATTCCGGTGGCAGGCGATGTGACGTTAAAAGTGTTTGATCTGACCGGCCGCGAAGTGGCCGAACTGGTGAACACTCACCAGACCGCAGGAGCATACGCCGTTCCCTGGAACGGCAGCACACACTCTTCCGGCATTTACTTCTACCGATTGAGTGCCGGCAACACCACCCATACAGGCCGTATGGTGTTGATGAAGTAATTCCACGGAGTGATATGCAGTCGTCGTCGCGGGTCGCCACGCCCGCGACGACGATTCGCAAGTGCGGTTGATTCGAGGTTCATCCTTCTAACCGAAATAGAGAACTGTAAGGAGACAAGCCATGAAACGCGCAACCTTGGTCATAGCAACAGTATTGCTGCTGACGGCCACGCTCATTGCCCAGCCTATCGGCTCGGTGCAGGGCACGGTGACCCTGCGGGACGGCAGTCCGGTACCCGGCGCGTTTGTTCATCTTTCCGGCGTCAACGGCGGGCATCCCGGCCATCATATGAATTTACGCGCGGTCTCGGCGGAAAACGGCACATTCGCATTCGATCATGTCATTGCGGGAGCGTATACGATCAGCGCGCGCAAGCCGATGATCGGATTCGGAGCCGCTTTAATTGAAGTGCTGCCAACACAGCCGACCATTGTAACACTCACACTGATCGGACAAAACCACGACACAACGCGTCCGGTGCGCGATTCGTTGACAACGGTCGAGCTTTCGGGAACCGCGATCGTGTTGCATCCGGACACGGCGCATCCGAGACGGACCGTGTACTTCCTTGACGTCGAAGGAGACGGCACGCCGGAATATCACTTATGCTTCGGTCCGCCGTGGTATAATCCTCCGAGTGGTGCAGAAAGACCTGTGAACGGACAAGACATCATGATCGAGGGCGGGTTATTCAGCTACGGCGATCCGCCGATGGTCATCGTCTTTCAGATTGACGGTTTGGAATGGCGTCCACCCTTTGGTCATCACGGTGGAAACGGCGGCGGCCAACCGTACGTTATGAATCTGTGCGGGGGGGCGGCCGTGGAATCGGACGTGGACGGACATGCAGATCCGACACGTATCGAAATGATGGGACAACTTGATTTCCACACCTGCATTCCCGAACCGGTGAATCCTCCGGGCGTGTTCATGTTTCTTCCGCAGAACAGCGGCGGCGAGCATGTCTTCCTGAATTTCGGAACGGACATGACGGAAATTCCGGGAGAAATCGGACACCCCATGCATATTGTCGGCGCTCTGATTCCACCGACTCCGAACTCCCCGCCGTGGATCATTGTCTACGAGTACAACGGCCAGTTCTGGCGCGAACCGGGCGACACGACCAATCTGATCATGACGGTTAGTGCCGTGGACGAACCGACGCTGGTAGGTGAACCCGTCTCGTATCTGATGGCGGAGAATTATCCGAATCCGTTTAACCCTTCGACGATGATCCGCTATTCGATTCCTGCGGCCGGGAAAGTCGGTTTGTTCGTGTACGACATTACGGGACGGGAAGTGGCGGAACTGGTGAATACATATCAAACCGCCGGCACCTATGCCGTGCCGTTTAACGGCAGCGATCTCAGTTCCGGAATTTATTTTTACCGTATTACCGTGAATCAGCAAACGTTCACCAATCGCATGGTGTTGATGAAATAGGCCCTTGCGGGCATTGCGTGCGCCGCATTAGCGGCGCGGAAAGAATCTTCTCTCTGGTGATGTGAAACGGAAACGGGAATCCCCGCCATGATGGCGGGGATTCCTGCTTAATGGGAGAAGGCAGAAAAAGAAAATTAGAAACGAGAAAAAGTCCCCCTTTCATTTACACGCTGAAGCGGGGGGAAGCGGGTCGTCAAGATGATATTGACGACCCGCTTCATTTTGCATAGATAAAGCGAACATCACGGCAAATTAAAAATGTGTTGAACTTCGCGAGCGAGATACTGATGATTTGTCTGTGCAGTAGACGGGCTTGGCTTAGGGGTTGCCATTACCTCTTGCGAGATACGATGTCAAGAGGTGATGAAATACGATGTGTACCCCTTCCAAGCTTACGCTCTCCCATGGACTTACTCCGTTTGTTCGGGCCGCTCTTATGGTGTGCGTCCTCGCAACAAGCCTGCTTCCGCTACGCAACACGTTGCGCGCAGAAGACGTTGCCGTGGAATCCATCAACACGTTTGCGCAAATGGATTCACTGTTTCGGACGCACTACGACCCGTTAGTCAGCCCGGGAAAAGGGACGGGTTGGAAGCCGTTTAACCGCATGGAATGGTTCTACGGCCAGCGCGCGTTTCCGAGCGGCGACATTCCCATCGGCGCGCGGATGCAGGCTTGGGAAACCAAGCGGAGCAGCCACCATCGCGACCGGACGCTTGACGAGAACTGGACGGCTATGGGGCCGAACAACATCGCGGGCCGCATGCTCACAATCGCATGGCATCCCACCAATACGAATATTATTTACGTCGGCGCGGCTTCCGGCGGATTGTGGAAAACCACCAACGGCGGAACGAGCTGGCTGCCTTTGACAGACGATCTTCCCTCGTTGGCCATCGGTTCGGTGGCGCTTGATCCCAGCAATCTCAATACGGTTTATATCGGCACGGGCGAAGGGGCTTACAACGTAGACGCAGTGCTCGGCGCGGGGATTTTAAAATCCACCGATGCGGGCAGCACGTGGAACACGACGGGCATGTCTTGGACGCAATCGCAAGGACGGGCGATCAACAAACTGATCGTTCATCCCACCAATTCGCAGATTCTGTGGTGCGCAACCAATATCTGGAGCGGGGGCGGCGGCGTGTACAAATCCACGGACGGCGGTTCGAGTTGGACGCGATATTTGAGCGGGGACACAAAAGACCTGATCATCCATCCCGATTCCGCGAATGTGCTGTATGCCGCGATTGGTTATCCATGGGGCGGTTCGAGCAATGGAGTGTACAAGTCCGAAGACGGCGGCGCAACGTGGACGCTGAGATCGAGCGGATTGCCCTCCGCTACAAGTATGGGGCGGATGGCGCTGACGATTTCGCAAAGCAGCGAACAGACGCTGTACGTCGGTATTTCACAAACCATTTCGGCGGGCGCGGGGCTTTTAGGAATCTATCGCACGACCAATGCGGGCGGAAGCTGGACGCTGCAGGCCTCAACACCCAATATGTACTCTGGGCAGGGATGGTACAATATCGTGTGCGAAGTCCATCCCACGAATTCGTCCATCGTTTATTCCTCCGGATTGGACTTGTACAAGTCCACCAACGGCGGCGTGAACTGGTCGCAGAAAACGTACTGGAACTATCCTCCCGGACACTCGCTGTATGCGCATGCGGATCACCACGCATTGGCCTTCAAGCCCGGAGATCCGAATACGATCATCGCAGGAACGGACGGCGGATTGTACAAATCCACGAACGGCGGCGACACGTGGACGGATTTGAACAGCGGACTGGCCACGTATCAGTTCTACGCGATGTGCAACGACCAACTGAACGGCAACACGGCTTACGGCGGAACACAGGACAACGGCACAAACAAGTATACGGGCAGCACGACGTGGAGCGCTGTGCTGGGCGGCGATGGCGCATACTGCAACGTGGATCACACAAACTCCAACATCATCTATGCGGGAACGCAGCGCGGTTCGCACTACAAATCCACCAACGGCGGTTCGTCCTTCTATGCCATTCAGAGCGGAATTTCCGGCGTGGGCGCGTGGGTCACGCCGCGCGTGATGGATCCGTCCAACGCGACCGTGCTGTATACCGGCACGACGATGGTGTACAAGACCACGAACGGCGGGTCGAACTGGTCGGCGATCTCCTCCGCGCTGAGCACTCAATATATCAGTACGATTGCGATTGCTCCGTCCAATTCGCAAGTGATCTACGTCGGATACGAAAACAACGGGCAAGTGTGGAAGACAACCAACGGCGGCACGAACTGGACGTCGTGCTATTCGGGTCTTCCCTATCGCTATATCACGCGCGTAGCCGTGCATCCGACCGACCCCAATACGGTGATGGTGACGGTTTCCGGATACGGCACGGGACATATCTGGAAGAGCACGAACGGCGGGACATCGTGGACGAACGTTTCGACGGGCGTGCCGGACATGCCGTGCAACTCGATCGTGTATGATACGAACGATCCGAACAAACTGTATGTCGCGACGGATCTCGGCGTCTATGCTACTACGAACGGCGGGAGTTCGTGGTCGGATTATTCCAACGGCATGCCGAACGTAGTCGTGGACGACATCGCGCTGCATCCGACGACAGGAATGCTGCGCGCGGCCACACACGGACGCGGCATGTGGCAGACATCTACGGGAACACCCAGTGTGGCTGTGCAGACTCCCAACGGCGGCGAATCGTGGATCGCGGGGGGGTCGCAGAACATCACATGGGCGACGGGCGGCCTGGGCGGAAACGTGGCTATTGAATTGAACCGGGATTATCCGGGAGGATCGTGGGAATCGCTGACTTCGTCCACATCCAACGACGGCAGCTTTACATGGACAGTCACGAATCCGACAACAACGCATGCGCGCGTGCGAATCACTTCGGTGGAAACACCGGCGGCGACGGACATTTCCAACGCCGATTTTTCAATCACGCAGCCGCAGCTAACCCTCAGCGCGCCGAACGGCGGCGAAACATGGATTGTCAATTCTTCACAGACGATTTCCTGGACCTTATCAGGCACTACCGGAAACGTGGTGGTACAGATTGACCGCAGCTATCCTTCGGGCAATTGGACGACGCTGACCACTACTTCCTCTTCGAGTTATGCGTGGACGGTTACGACTCCGGCAAGTTCCACGGCACGGATTCGGATTTACCTGCAGGCTCTGGCAAGCGTGGGAGACACGAGCAGCGCGAATTTCAATATCGTGGAACCGGCGGTTGCGGTCACCTATCCCAACGGCGGCGAATCGCTCACTCCGGGCAGCATTCAGAGAATCCGCTGGACGACTCAATATCTCAGCGGTTCGGTGAAGGTAGAACTCAATCGCTCGTATCCTTCAGGATCGTGGGTGACGCTGGCATCTACCGTGACGGCGGACAGTTTGGTGTGGACGGTAGATCAGAACGGAACGACGAGCGCGCGAGTGCGGGTGACGTCGAATTCGTACACGTCCGCCACCGATGTTTCCGATGCGAACTTCACGGTATTGACTCCAACTCTGGCGGTTACGACACCGAACGGCGGAGAAGTTGCGGCGGCAGGATTTCCCTATGTGATTCGCTGGTCACGGACGAATCTGGACGGGCCACTGAATGTGTACGTCAACCGCGAATACTCAACCGGCACGTGGTCACCGATCGCCGTCGGCGTGACGGCAGACACATTCGCATGGAACGTGACCACGCCGTATTCCAACGCGGCGCGCATACGAGTATCATCGGTGACGCTGCCCACGCTCCTTGACGAATCCAACAGTAATTTCGTGATTGGCACGGGCATTGTTGTCAGTTCACCCAACGGCGGCGAGAGTTGGGCGGTGGGATCTTCACAGACCATCAGTTGGGCGCGATACAATGCAGCGGGTGCGGCGACCGTACAAATCAATCGCAGCTATCCCGCAGGAGCATGGGAAACGCTGTCTTCTTCGGTCACAACGGACAGCTACAGTTGGACGGTGACGGGACCGGGATCGGCGGCGGCGCGGGTGCGCGTGTTTCTCACGGCGACACCGACAATTGGCGACTCCTCCAATAACAACTTCTCAATTCCGGCTCCGGGACTTTTACTGACTTCTCCTCTCGGCGGCGAGGCATGGGGAATCGGAACTTCGCAAAACATCACATGGGTGCGGAACGACGCTGAAGGCAATGTGACCGTGCAATTGAATCGCACATATCCGGGCGGAACGTGGGAAACGTTGACCACAACGGCGGCGGGCACCAGTCATGCATGGACGGTAACCGCTTCGGCAACGACAACGGCACGCGTGCGAGTCTTCTTGACCGCCGCGACGTCCGTCGGCGATACAAGCAATACGAATTTCGGCATTGGCATACCTCAATTGACCTTGCTGGCTCCAGCCGGCGGCGAAACATGGCTGATCGGTTCGGTGCAGAAGATTCGCTGGTCGCGGCAATTTGCATCGGGCGACGTACGGGTGATGCTTAACCGCAGCTATCCGGGTGGATCATGGGAAACTCTCGCGAGTGCCGTAGCGGTAGATTCACTGCAATGGACGGTGACAGCGGCGGCAAGTTCAGCGGCGCGAGTGAGAATATATCTGGTCAGCAACAGCACCGTTGCCGATACCAGCGGAAGCCATTTCACGATTGCAGCGCCCGGTATTACCGTAACTTCGCCGAACGGCGGGGAAGCCTGGGTGATCGGCGAAGCGCAGACGATCACGTTTGCGCGCAACAATGCGGATGGCGAAGCCACCGTGCAGGTGAATCGCGCTTATCCGAGCGGGACGTGGGAAAACATTTCGACCACCGTTACGGGTACGAGCGTAAGTTGGACACCGACAGGATCGGCATCCACGGCTTGCCGCGTGCGTGTATTCCTGAACTCCGCGCCGTCAGCGCGCGATTCCTCGAACGCGAATTTCAGTTTAATTAGCGCATCGCTGACCGTGACGGCGCCCAACGGCGGAATTTCACTGGGCATCGGCAGCGCAACAACGATTACCTGGACACGATCCAATGCAACCGGGCCGGTAACGGTGGTTTTGAATCGCAATTATCCGTCGGGGAGTTGGGATACTTTGTCTACGACGGAAACCAGCAACAGCATGAGCTGGACGGTTACAGGTCCGGCCACAACTTTGGCACGAGTGCGGGTGAGTTTGAACAGCAATCCGGCCATTGCGGACGAATCGAACGCGAACTTCAGTATCGTGCAGCCCGCGTTGACGCTCTCGGCTCCGAACGGCGGAGAAAGCTACACGCTGGGCGGGCCGCTGACCGTGCGTTGGACACGAACACTGGCAACGGGCGGCGTGAGCGTACTGCTGAACCGGAATTATCCATCCGGTGGTTGGGAAACATTGACGACCGGCGTTACGGTGGACACTTTCCGGTGGACGGCAGTGGGTGCTGCTTCCAGCACATGCCGGATAAAGATTCAATTGACGGCAGATGAAACGATCAACGACGTTTCAGCGGCGAACTTCTCGTTCGTCGCAAAGGCTCTGGCACTAACGAGTCACAACAGCGGCGAAACGGTTTATACGGGTTCGACCAGTTCCGTTACTTTCACGCGAACCAATGCCACAGGCAATGTGACGGTGCAACTCAACCGCAATTATCCCGCAGGAAGCTGGGAGACTTTGACCAGCACGGTTACAGCGAGCACTTACAGTTGGAGCGTATCCGGAGCCCTTTCGGCCAATGCCCGCTTGCGTGTTTTCCTGACGGCGGAAGCATTTGTAGGCGATACGACGGAAACCGGATTTGCGATTGCCGCGCCGTCGCTGACAATGATCTATCCCAACGGTGGCGAGACGTGGCTGGCGGGCAGCTCGCAGACGATTCAATGGCAAAGAGCGGGCGTCAGTGAAAACGTACGTGTGGACTTGAAGAGAAATTATCCGTCGGGATCGTGGGAGACAATCGCTTCTTCGGTTTCGGGCAACGGCTATGTATGGACGGTATCGGGTTCCGCCACGAACGCGCGGATACGGGTAGTCTCAACTACGACCAGCACACGCGGCGACACTTCAAACGCCAACTTTACGATCATCAGCGCGCCGATAGCCCTCATCACACCCAACGGCGGCGAAACTTTAAACGCAGGTTTCCCGTATACGATTAAGTGGACTCGGTTCCAAGCGGACGGAGAAGTGCGCGTGGATCTGAACCGAAGCTACCCGGCAGGATCGTGGGAAGTTCTCGGAACGACCACGACCGACTCTCTGGTTTGGAACGCGTCCGGTGCGGCCAGCACAACGGCGCGGATAAAAGTCTATCTGATCAGCAATCCGTCCGTCGGAGATACATCCGTCGCCAATTTCACGATCTTCCAGCCGTCGTTGGTGTTGACCTCGCCGGCGGGCGGCGAGCATTGGGCGGCCGGCAGCACTTACTTGGTCGCATGGACGCGGAGCGGACTTGCGGGCAGCGTGCGGTTGGAACTGGATCGCGCTTATCCGAGCGGAACATGGGAAACGATTGTCGGCGGACAGACCGGCAACAATTACTCATGGACGGTTACACAGCCGACCACGGAACAAGCGCGCCTGCGGATTGTGTATGAGAGTCAGCCGGTCTTCGGCGATACTTCAAACGATTTCTCGATCATGGATCCCGGACTGGCCGTGCTCTGGCCGAACAACGGCGACACGCTGATTATCGGACAGGCTTACACATTCCGCTGGATGCGAGCGGGAGTGACCGGCCCGGTGCGAATTGATTTGAACCGGAATTATCCGGACGGCGCGTGGGAAGTACTCAACGGCGGAACATCGGCGGATACCATGCGCTGGACGGTTACGGGAGCAGTGGGACTTCACTCCAGACTGCGCGTTCAGCTTGTTACCAATTCGAGTATCAGCGACGTAAGCGATGTGGATTTTCTGATCGCGCACCAATCGCTGCACCTGCTCACACCGGTTGCGGGAGACTCGATTGCGTTAGGTTTGCCCGTACAGATCGCTTGGAGTTCCGTGGGTCTTGCTCCGGGAGTGAACATTTACATCAAACGGAATTGGCCGTCGGGATCATGGGAAACGCTGGCATCAAACGCGGGCGGCAATAGCTATACATGGACGGCCTCGGGCGCAGCATCGGAAACGGCACGCATTCGCGTGCTGGCGACGACCAATCCGATGATGGGCGACACGACGGATGGTGCGGTGCGCATCGGTCAGCCGCAATTTGTTTATGTGATGCCCTCGGCGGCGGATACATTTTACGCAGGGGAAACGGTGACGCTGAAATGGTCGCGGAGATTTACCGCCGGAACCGTGCGCGTGGAACTCTCGCGTCAGGGCACAGGCGGACCGTGGGAAGAAATCGGCATAGCGGACGGCGATTCGATTTTGTGGAACGTCACCGGCCCGGTCACGAATATCGCGCGGCTGCGGATTACCTCCGTGGACGTGGCTTGGATTTCGAGCATGACCTCGTTCAACTGCGCGATTCTGGTTCCGAGTCTGAATGTCACACTGCCCGCAGCGGGATATGTGCAGGCGCTCGGACGAAGCATGACTGTGATATGGACGCGCACGTCATTCAGTTCTCCGGTGGACGTTTTATTGGAACGTTCACCCGGCGCGCCGTTGGAGCTTTTACGATCCGGAGTGGCGGGCGATTCCATTCATTGGACAGCGAGCGGGTCAGCATCGGGCAATGCGCGCATTACTGTGCGCAGTTCGGCGGGAATTCCTCTGGAAGCGCAATCCGGATTGTTCTCTCTGGCCGCGCCGGAACTCATTTTGGCTACACCATCCGCGGGACATAACGCGATTGCCGGGAGAAATCTGAGCCTTACGTGGCGGCGTCTGATCGTAAACGATCCTGTGAAAGTGGACATTTGCCGCAGCTATCCGGGCGGCGCCTGGACGACTCTGACTTCATCGGTCAGCGATACCTTCTACAACTGGACGGTAACCGAACCGGGCACGAATAACGCACGGCTGCGGATTGTTTCCACGGTAGACGCCTCCTTAGGCGATACCATGGCGGGCAATTTCCAGATTCTGGTACCGTCATTGTTCTTCGGAGATCTGGGACGAGCACGCATCATCATCGGATTCCCGGCGGTACTTTCGTGGACGCGCATTGCGGTGGAAGGTCCGGTCAATCTCTATCTATCGCGCAACGGGGGAGCAAGTTTTTCGGAACTGATCGCCGCGAATGTCGCGGGGGACTCCTATACATGGATACCGACGGAACCGCCCACCGAACAAGCCAGAATCATGGTGCGCAGCGTGCAGAGTCCCAGCATCAGCGCGCAGTCGGATGATTTCGTGCTGGCCTTGCCGCAGCTCCTATTGGCGAATCCCATCGGTGGTGAAACTGTTCCGCTGGGAAGCGTATTGCCAATCCGTTGGACACGAGAAGATCATCCGGCAGGTGTGCACGTAACGATCAATCGCAGTTATCCCGGAGGTTCGTGGCAAACGCTGGCCGTCAATGTAGATGCGGATTCGTTTTTATGGACGGTAAACGGAAGCGAAACGGAGAGCGCAAGAATTCGCATTACGTCTTCGGTGAAAAGCACATGGACGGCGGAATCGGGAACTTTTAGCATTCGGGCGGCGGCATTGCACATTACCGCACCGATTTCCAATCAGGAATTGTGGACGGGGGATTCGTTCAACGTGAGTTGGCAACGCACGGCCTACACGGGCGCAGTGCGCGTGCTACTCCGCACAGCGGCGGGCATCACTGATACCTTAGCCGCGAATGTCACCGGCGTGGAAGCTATCGGATTGTTGTCGCCGCGCGAAACGGAAAACTCCTGGATTGTGATTGAGGACATGGCACAGCGAGTGCCGCGCGACAGTATTGCCGTTCGTGGGCCGTATGCGGCGCGCTTGGCAATCACTTCACCCGCGAATGGAGTGCGCTGGGTGCTGGATCATGCGCAGAGCATTGAATTCACACGACAGCATGCGGAAGGTGACGTCAGCGTTGCCGTCTCCCGCAATTATCCGGTGTCTGCATGGGAAAGTCTCGGCACGACAGCGAGCAATGAGTTCCTGTGGATACCGATCGGAGAAGAGACCGAGGCACTTTCCGTGCGAGTGATGCTGGATGCGCGGCCGGGAGCGGCGGACACCATCTTTAACATGCGGTTGGTAAGACCGGGTCTGGCTCTGAATCCGCTCGCACAAAGCGAATATGAGATCGGATCGGATCTACAGATCTCATGGAGTAATCACGAGACTGACGGCGGCGTGCGGCTGGAACTTGACCGGAATTATCCTTCAGGAGCGTGGACAACACTCTATGAAGGTGAAGGCAGTCAGTTCACGTGGCCGATTGCCGGAGACACCACGTCGCATGCGCGGCTGCGGATTGTGAGTGTGAACTATGCGGAAGCGGCAGACACACTGGAAAGCGATGTGACTTTCTTCCGTCGAGAACTGGAATTTGTCGGGACATTCGAAACGGATTACGATATCGGCGATGTCATTCACACGGAATGGCAAGCAACATGGTCGGAAGGGCCGTATCGCTTGCTGGCCTTACGCGAAGGATTGCCGGCGGAAACCTTGCTGAGCAACAGCACGGCAACAAGCTTCGATTGGACGGTTACTCCGCCGCGATCCGACCACGTGTCGCTCGTCATTCTGGATGAAGTCACCGGATTAGCGGACACGTCTTCTGAATTCACGGTGCATGCTCCGGCATTGACGTTCCTGCTTCCCGCCGAAAGCGGAATAGACACGGTGGGAAATATTTTGGCCATCGCTTGGCAATGGACGGACGGCAGCGGCGCGGTGAAGCTGGAAGTATCACGCGACTCGCTGAACGGGACGTGGCAGACACTATCCGACAATACCAATGAAGCGCAATATTTCTGGACAGTCGTGGGACCCGGAACGGATTCGCTGCGGATTCGCGTGAGCTCGTTTGCCAATCCGGCGATTTACGCGATCAGCCCGGTGCGGCGAGTCATCGAACCCGGACTATCCTTGCAGCTTGGCGGCGGCGAAACGTGGTATGTGGGCGAACAGAAATGGATTCGCTGGCAGCGTACAAACTACAGCGGAGCGGTGGACGTGGAAGTGACGGCGGGAGACCGCGCCGATCCGTGGGAAACACTGGCACAAGTCACGGTGGATTCTTTCTTATGGACGGTGACAGGTCCGGCGGCGGACATGGTGGCTCTGAGAATTACGGCAAGGGATCGGCCAGAACTAACCGACACAACCGATTCACCACTACGGATTGTGATGCCGCAGATCCGAGTGGTGGCACCGAACGGCGGCGAAGTGCTGGAAACGGATCAGGAAATTCGTCTGCGCTGGACGGGCGAAGGCTTTGGCGGAGACGTGAGCTTGGTACTGTGGCGCGGCGAGCCGGTCAATGAGTATGACACCTTGTTCGCGGCAACGGTCAATGATTCTTCGGAGATTTGGACTGTGAGCGGCCCGGCGGCGCAGAACTGCTATCTCATCGTCACGGCGTTGTCCAATGCGGCATTGGCCGATACGAGCGACGGTGTGTTTGAAATCCGCGGACCGTCGGCGATTGGCGATGCGCGAGACTTGCCGCGCGAATACGCATTGAATCCGCCGTATCCGAATCCGTTTAACGCTGTAGCCACGATGGAATTCGCCTTGCCGCATGACGGGACAACGCAAATTGTCATCTTCGATATCATGGGACGCGAGGTGGAGCGGCTCGTGGATGATTACCGAAAAGCCGGAACGCATCGCGTATCATGGAACGCGAATCGCGTCGGTTCGGGAGTCTATTTTGCGCGCATGACGAGCGGGGATTACCATGCCGTGCGCAAACTGCATTTGATTAAATGAGCCCGGATCCCTCTTGCCCGGAGGGATTCACTTGCCCACGGTGCGTCGGAATGCCCTCCCGGCGCACCGCCCCAACAACAAAGCGGCCTGCATGATGCAGGCCGCTTTACGTTTCTTGTATTCGATCAAATACGCCGTTACCGATCGGAAAACCGACGACCGCGGAACAGTTTTAACACGGTTCGATGGTAGAACGCTGCTTGCGCCTCTTTGACTCCACCAGTACCCCGATCCAAATGGATAATTCATAGAGAACAACGAGCGGCAAGACCATGAGCATCATGGTGACGGCATCAGTTGTGGGAGTAGCTACGGCGGCTACGATGAAAATTGCCACGATGGCATAGCGGCGATGATGTCGGAATACCTCGGCTCTCACTAAACCGGAAGCGATCAGGAGTCCGATAATTAGCGGCAGTTGAAAAATCAGACCAAAGGCAAGAAGAAGAAAAAGCACGAGGTTGATATAGTTTTTCAACGACCAAAAATTCTGAACACCGGATTGCGCAAACGAACCGAGGAACTCCAGCGCGGCGGGCAGGATCACCCACGCAAACACGACCCCACCCCAGAACAGCAGTGTGCCGATGATAACCACCGGCCACAGCCAGCGTTTTTCCTTCGGCTTTAAACCCGGGCCAATAAAACCGTAAAGCTCGAAAAAAACGAAAGGCGCGGCAACAAGCAAACCGAGTACGAGAGCGATCTTCACTTGAACGACAAAGCCGTCAGCTGGAGCGAGCAAAGCCAGCGATCCCGTGACTTGATCCATGAACGGCTGAATGAGAAAATCCAGCGCGCGGAAGGAAAGGAAAAACCCGCCCACGGCCGCTATAACCATCGCCGCCAGCGACCAGAGCAAACGGCGGCGGAGTTCATCTAAATGATCCCAGAAGGTCATGGTTTTAGGCGTAGTCATAATGACTTATTCACACACTTGCCATTCGCGAAATGAACCGTTCTTAGCAGATGCCTCCATAATTATACAGGCTGTATTTACTGAGATCGGCTCGCGGATTATTGTTAATAAGACGCGCAATGTCGAGCCATTCCTCACTCGTGACGTCAGGACGAAGCGTCGCCGCAAGCTTGAGCAATCTTTCTTTCTGACCCAAATTCAGCGGAACATCCGGTCGTGACTGATAATCATTGATCACGGTTTCAAGATTCCGGTACGATTCCGTGTCTTGCATGGTACCGGTTGGTTCCTGAATTGCTGTGGTTTTAATTTCTCCGCATGCGGCATCTTTCTTGGAATTCGCTTCCGCTTCACCCAACAATACATATCCCTGACCGATCAACTTCTCTACTACCCAACCATTTCCTCCGCCTCCGATGGAACCACAGAAAACAAGCACAATGAGAGCATCGAGAAATACGCCTGGAATCCCCAGAAAATAAACAAGGATACGACCGCCGAAATTCAGAACCAGTACTAGAATAAGCAACCCGAATCCGACCCCGACAAGACCTTTAGACAACGCCCAGATCCACGTGAAAAAGAAAGCTGGCCAAGAGAATCCTTGTTTCACCGCAATTTTACCAAGTTGCGGATGCTCTAATACTGCATATGTGGTCATTGTTTGGCTCCTAAATTTTAGTGTTAGGAAACGGAGCAAAATTGATTATCCGATTGCACATACGAAAAGGACAGAAAAGATAGAACAACAAAATCCTGTGCGCATACGGCGGACGATTTTGCTTCAGTACGAGATCGCAACGCTTGCATTCATAGACGACTATTTGTAAATTAGAATAGTGACCTGAAGGCGTCAGATCAGACTCCGGCGAAAGCTGCGGCGATTAGGTAATGTCTGTCACGCGACCCCACCTTGTAAATTTTTGTTTGAATTGATTTATTTACGGAAATCCAGACCATAAATCAGATAGGCTTTGAGGTAGTCCACGAAATCCGTCCAGCCGGTGCAGTGGGCAAAGGCGGACTTGACATCCGCATTGGTCCAACCCTGCTCGGTTATCGTGAGCAGCACGCGGCCCCGGATGCGGGCGAATTCCAGCCGGACACAGGTGTGGTATTTCACACCTTCGGCTTTCCAGTGGAATTCCACGAATTCTTTCGGCTTGCAGGCGGTGATGTAGAGATGAGCCTGTTCGTAGCCTTTCCATTCCCAGACAACGGAACGGACTTCGGGCGTGAAATCACTGCTGACTTTGTCCACGAAGAATTTTTTCAGATGTTTGGCCTGCGTGGCGCCGTTCCACGCTTTTTCCAGAGTGGTCTTGTAGGAACGGGCGACCGTGAAACCGACTTGACCGCGACCCATTTTCAGGGAAGGCATGGTGGATCTCCGATTTATTCCGACTACCGGGAGGCGCGGGGAGTGGATTTGAAAAACAGAAACGGATTGAAGCGCGTCCCGACGTCGTAGATGT
>Ga0105104_10000356_pt1 | contig 34997 bp, 34 predicted proteins | sample PPLLaktember2015_3_FD_87034 | JGI IMG/M metagenome (GOLD analysis project Ga0105104, IMG submission 87034) | Freshwater sediment microbial communities from Prairie Pothole Lake near Jamestown, North Dakota, USA - PPLs Lake P7 Core (6) Depth... | ecosystem: Environmental > Aquatic > Freshwater >... | reverse complement strand
GGGGTATTCCGTGAATCAAGTAGCCCAAGAGATAGAAAAGCATAAGGAACGGGGGTAGAAAGTATAATGCAAAAGAGCCACCCAACACAGCCCCGCTGCGCGGGATCTTCGACGTGCACCCGACGGGTGGGAATCGGCGCGTTTTCAAGCCCTTTGCGTGGCTTGAAGTTGATTCCGATAAAATGGCGTTGTCCCATCCCGCCCACCCGCGGGTAACGCACACCGTTGGGCGTTTGACATGGTTCATTGAATTACTTATAAACAACTACAAAAAGGAGAGTGGCTAATGAATTTCCTGCGCAATTTATTTGGCAAAGACCAGAAAGACGAGAGTTCCCCACCCTCTGCGGAAACCCTGGAAGAAGCGAAGAAGATCTTCTTTGAATACTCATGCAACGGTCTTTATATGGCCCAGAATGATGTACATTTCAGCAAGTATCACATTAGCACAGAACAAGAAACGGCGTGGAGAAATGAATTTGTTACTTATTGGAGAAGTCAGTTATCAACAGAAGATTTGACAGCGGTTCAAAAGTTGAGGGAAGCGCACGCTGTTGAGTCCATCCCCGATCTACTTGCCATGGTTGATAAAGGTGACAGTTACGCCAAGTTGCGGATCGCAGAAGCGCTTGCGGATATTGGTTATATGAGCAAAGATAAGAGCTTGCGGAAGCAGACACAAGCGACCGCCATTAACCTAGCGCAATTCATCCTTGACCAGCCGGTGCAAGTATCGGAACGCCACAAAAGCGAGATCGAGCGCCTGGGGGGTTCCAATCCTGAAGAATATATCATCCTGTTTGCGAAGAACGTCGTGAACTAAGCAAAGTAATGAGATTCGATGGCATGGGTAAAACGCCCAACACAGCGTGCACCCGCAGGGCGCTGCGCAAACGTAAGCCGTTGAGCGGCTTAATCATATCCTTCATTTATCAAGGAAGTCTATGTCAAAGATAAATATTCCTATTCTTCCTCCCGGGTCATTACCCAATGATTATCAAGAAGTCCTGTCTTGGAAAGTGACAGAAAAACCTATCCGAGCTATTGCTTTAAATATACTCAGTGTACTTCTATGTGTTATCTTTGGGTTGGTTTTTTCTGGTTTAGCCGTCAGTCTGGGAAAGTTGGGTGAATTCAGATTCGGCCTGAGCGAAATCGGTTTGGTTTTTATAGGGCTTCTGATAACATTGGTGTTACATGAACTAACGCACGGTTTGGTCATGCAGATATTTGGCGCAAAACCCAAGTATGGCGTTATCTGGAAAGGGTTGATGTTTTATGCCACATCTCCTGAGTATGCTTTTCATCGAAACAACTATGCAGTCATAGCGCTTGCGCCATTAATCTTCATTAGTATTCTAGTCGTTCTGGGAATGTGGTTATTGCAAGGAACTTTATGGGTAGTCTTATTGGGAATATGCGGAATCCTCAATGCGAGCGGAGCGGTGGGAGATATATGGATAACGTTCATAGTGCTTCGCTATCCAAACACAGCCTATGTGATAGATGAACGAGATGGGATACGAGTGTTTTTGCCGAAACCCTAAAGCGAGAAGAGAAAGTCGCCCAACACAGCCCCGCCTCACCAAGTCTGGACCGGTATTCAAAGGGTTGCTTTTTTTAGAACCACAACTAAAGAAACAACTTCAAAAAAGCCACTCCGGGAGGGAGTGGCGATTAAGCGTTCAAGCAGGCGAACTGTTCTTCGGCCGGCCTTGTTCCAGTAAAGCACCGATTTCCTGCGTCGCTTCCCACACAGGGATTCCCTCCACCACAGCCCATTCCTGGCATAAAACATCGTATATGATCTTCAGAAAGCCAGAGAGACCCCAGCTGAGTGGTTTGTGCCAGCCATAGGCGGTCAGATCGCGGACAACCTCACATTGCGATTTAAAGGTCCCCAACTTCAAATGCTCACTTAATTCCGCTTGTCGGACGCGAGGATCTTCACTTAACAATGAAGCGGGGGCTTTGAGCAGCTCACGGCAACGGTTAATTTCACTTTTCAGCGCCAGCTTGCGCAGTCCTGAGGTCGGTATTCCCAGAGGCACCCACAAAGTAGTTTGGGGTAACGCGACTTCATAATATGGGCGCGTTGTACCGGCCACGAATTCCTTGATTTCTAATTTCGACACAGATCCAACCCCATGCTGGGGATGGACAACACGGTCACCAACTTTGAATAACATAGCATCCTCTAATGACAAAAGTGCCTTTCTCTATAAGAAAAAACCGTCAACCCATAACAGGGTTGACGGCAATATGACACGTTTGACCTTTTATCAGATACAGTGATTATACCACCTATTCTTCGATCTCGTCGAAGATATGGTCGAGCACTTCCTCGCTTACATCGAAGACTGCATTATGCGGTGGAAGCCCCTGCTCGGTCATCCACTTCGGCAGGCGGTCATCTTCCCGGGTGAAGCCGGCACGGCGGTTAAACTCGCGCTCCAGCTTGATCGTTTCCTTTCCCAATGCCTGCAAGACATTATCGGGCAGATCATCCCAGCCATAGCGCGCTTTCAGTAACCGTTTGATCACCCCATCCGGAGTTGCCGCATAACCAAACCCTGCGAAGATACAGGCGCCGAGGCTATCATAGCCCGCCATGTTCAACTGGGCGGTCAGCGACGGATCTTTCTGGACCGTGGGGTCGAGGTGATTAACTTTGGCGCGGATGGTCAAGCCTGCAGTGTGGTCCGCGCCTTGAGGGGATACGGCATAGGTAATGCCCGTTCCTTTAATAGCACGCGGCTCATAGGCAGACATCGCCTGTCCCTTTACAGCAGGCACGCGCTCCACACCATACTTTTTACCTGTCGCCACAGAGCCATCCCCAAGTGTACAACCCAATTCCGTCCCCTTGCGGATTTCGTCGAGCAATTCCATGGCACGTTCTCCAGCGCCCCACTGCATCAAGCCGGCCTCCGCCGCAACGCCGAGCGCTGCGCCGATCTCGATCGAGTCGAGTCCCAGGTCGTTGACCTGCCAGTTCATGCGCGCCACCGTATCGAGCGAATTAATGCCGAGATTGGAACCCATTAACCCAATCGTTTCATACTCAAGCGGAGAGACGATCATCTTGCCATCTTCACCACCGAAGATGTTCGAGCATTTGATGGTGCAGCCCGCCATACAGGCATGAGATGGATCAGAAGGCTTGCCGCGTTCGAGCAGGAATTCACGCATGGTCTCGCCACTGATATCATCCACCTCTTCAAAATGTCCGCTGCTGAAGTTACGGGTGGGCAGCGCACCGAAGCCATCGCACATGTGCGCCATCGCGGCGGTGCCATAATCCCGATAGGTAATGGACTGCGGATGTTCCATCACAGCCTTGGTATAGTCTTTCTGTGCGACCTTGAACGCCTCAGGGTCGACGATGGGCGGCTTCTGTCCACCCGCGTGATCGAACACGATGGCTTTGAGTCCCTTCGAGCCCATGACCGCGCCGAGGCCGCCGCGCGCCGCAATGCGCGAAGGGACTCTGTCCTTATCCAGATTCTGGATGCCCGCGGCTTTCATCCGCATTTCGCCGCCGGGACCGATCAACGCGATGGCGACTTTGTCACCATAATTCTCAATTAGCTTTAGCGCGGTCTCGTACACACCCAAACCGACGAGATCATCCGCGCGTTCCCATGTAGCCCCATTCAGTGAAAGATGCAAAACCCAGTAACCCTCTTCCTTCGGCTGGTCTTCGATGATCAGTGCATGGATTCCCATGTGGGTCATGTGCAGCCCCGTCCGCCCACCCGCGTTGGATTCCTTGATGCCACCCGTCAGAGGCGATTTCCCGCCGACCGAAATTCGGTCTGTGGAGGAAAGCATGTGCCCTACCAATAAACCAGGCGCGAAGATAAGCTTGTTCCCGGGTCCCAGCGGATCGCATTTCGCATCGACCTCGTCGAGCAGGATGCGCGCGAGCAGTCCGCGCCCACCAAGACGTTTCCACGAATCGGGAACGGGTTCGTTTTTCAAGGTTTGTGCACGTACATTCACGCGCCAGACTTGCGGTTTGTACTCTGTCATTTCTTACTCCGGATCAATGAATCACTTCCTTCAATGATTCACTAAAAATATTCAAGCCTTCATTGATCTGTTCCGATGTGACATTCAACGGCGGGATCAAGCGTATTGTGTTGTCATAGGTTCCACACGAGAGCAGTAACAAGCCACGGTCTTCCGCCGCATGAATAACATCTTTGGCAAGTCCTTTGGCTTTTGCTGGCTTGCCATCTACAACAAATTCCGTGCCAATCATCAAGCCTTTGCCGCGTATATCACCGATCTGTGAATATTCCTCCTGCAGCTTTCGCAAGCCGGTCATCAATTGGATGCCGCGCTCCGTGGCATTCTCCAGCATATTCTCCTCGCGCATCGCACGGATCGTTGCCACGCCCGCCGCGCAGGCAACGGCATTGCCACCATACGTCCCGCCAATCGAGCCGACATCGAGTTTGAGCATGATGTCTGTGCGGCTGAACACGCCCGAAAGCGGCATGCCGGAGGCAAGTCCTTTCGCCGCGGTAATAACGTCCGGCAGGACATGGAAGTGTTCGAATGCGAACCATTTGCCTGTGCGCCCAAAGCCCGATTGGATTTCATCGAAAATCAAGAGGATGCTGTGCCTATCGCAAATCTCGCGCAAGCCTTTCATAAATGAGACAGGCGGGGGGACGTAGCCTCCCTCCCCCAGGACGGATTCCACTAAAATCGCGGCCGTCTCCTTTGGAGCCGTCTGCGAGGCGAGCAGGTATTCGAGTTGCTCGAGCGCGTATTCGGATGCCTCTGCCTCCGTCATCTTCAAGCGGAAGGCGTACGGGAACGGTGCAACATACACGCCGGAAGGCAGTGGCCCAAAGCTGGAGCGATAGACAGTCTTGGAGGTCGTCAGTGCCATCGTGCCTACCGTGCGACCGTGGAACGAGCCGCTAAAGACGATGATATTCTGCTTGCCCGTGGCGACGCGCGCGATCTTGACCGCGTTCTCGACTGCCTCAGCACCGGAATTGGCAAAATAGAATGAATCAATCGAAGGTGGTGCGATGGTACGAAGCTCTTCGATCAGCTGTAACATCGGCTTGTGAATCACCAGATTGGCTTGCGCATGCAGGAAAAGCCCAGCCTGCTCACGGATCGCCTCGACAATCCTGGGGTGGCAATGACCGGTATTCGTCACACCAATGCCACAAGTGAAATCGAGCAGCTTGCGCCCATCATCGGTATAAATGTAGGAGCCTTCGGCGCGCTCGGCAACAAAGTTGAAGACGCGCGACCAGGCCGGTGACATGTGAGGAAAGTTTTGTTCGTAGAGAGTGTTTGTTGGCATGGTTCTTCCTAGTGGTAGTTTGTGATTAGAGATTTCTAGTGATCAGAACAAAATCGCTATATTAATTTGCACTATCCACTGATAGAGTTAAGCTTTCGGCAAACGAATCTCACGCGCCGGGGATCCCGGGCCACCTTGCCTAACAATGACGAGTCCATTTTGACACAGCGGGTATGCGGTGAGGATTGGTTCAATGCCTGCAAAGAGAGCCTCGGCATTTGGTGCATACATATACAAAACAGCTTCTTCTGGACCAACTTCATTTCCATCAAACTCGCCAAGCGACTGAGACTCAATAGCTTCAATGAGCTGGTCTTCAAGTGTGGCAAGATCATATTTCTTGTAAATCTCTTTCGGCAGCCCCTTTCCATCCAAGTACACTAATACCGCTTGTTCATTCGGAGAATTCATTTGATTCAGACTCCTTAAGTGGCAATTATTAGTTCCCAGGCACTATGCCGGCAAATATTCGGCGGCCCACTCGATATCGTGCTGCTTCAGCGTTTCACGGGTCGGCACGCCATTGGCGGTCCAGCCTGCCAGCTTGTAATACTCGTCGATGGCGGATTCCACTTCCTCGTGAGTCAGAGCGATCCCTGCCGTGGGTCCCGTTCCTGCCAGTTGCTTGAAGAACTTCTTCGGCAGTTTATCCGCATTTCGGTCAAGTCCTTCGCGGGCATTGAATGTGCGGAAAAGGTTTAAGCGGCGTTTGCCCACTTCCATCAACTCTTCGACCGTTATATCCCAGCCGGTGACCGCACGGATCATTTCGACCGTTTCGGCAGGACCGTATAGCGTCCAGGCGGGACCGAAGACGAACTGGCAAAGTTCCACTGAGTCGAGCATGGAATAGAAGACCTCAGTAAGATAGGCAAAGCGGACTTTTTCGGAAGTGAGACTGTAACCAGGTTGAGGCTCGCTCAGACCGATCAGCTTGAGGCGGTTGAGATTGAGATCGGCGACGCCTTCCTCGTAATACGGATCGTGTTCGCTGGACTGGTGATCGGCACCAAACGGATTGACCGCGTAGATCAGCCCGAGGCTGCGCTTGGCTTGCGGCATATGTGCGGGTGCTTCCGCACCTTTAACAGTGATGAGGTACTCATCCGCGCCCTTACCCCAAATTTTCGCAGCGCGCTCCGAGCCCTGACCCAGCGTTTTCCCAAATTCGCCCTCGCCATTGAGCATCATCCCAAGCGCTTTGAGCATGGCATCGGCATCCCCGAATCTGAGTTCGAGCCCATCCGTTTGTTCTTTGGTGATGACACCTTTTTCGAAACATTCCATGGCAAAGGCAATTGTCGCGCCGGCAGCGATGGTGTCAACCGCGTATTGGTTGCACATCTGATTTGCCAGCGCAATTGCTGCAATATCCTTGACGCCGCAATACGAACCGAAAGTGCCAATTGTTTCATATTCGGGGCCGCCGTATCTCGGATCAACGCGATAGGCGCCCTCCTTGATCTCGACCACGCGTTTGCAGCGTACAACACAGGCATAACAGGTATCGCGTTCCTTCAGGATGGTCTCGACCATGCGCGCCCCGCTGATGTCTTCGCAAGACTCGAACTGACCTTCGTTATAGTTGTGGGTGGGCAATGACCCAATGGTATTCTGGAAGATCACAACTGTGGCTGTTCCCTCCGCGGCTAGCCCGGGCATATCGGGATTATCGGGCAAAATTTTGGGACCCGTTTTATTAAGCGCGACCAATGCCTTTGGATCAGCAAGGGTCACCTTCTTTCTGCCGCGCACGACGACCGCCTTGAGGTTTTTGGATGCCATCACAAGCCCCATGCCCGTCCTGCCATTATGGCGGTTGGACATGGACACAAGCGAAGAAAAAAGTATGCCTTTCTCCGCCGCCGGTCCGTGCTGTAAAATCTCAGCCTTGGGGTCCACTTCACTGTGGATAATATCGTCCACTTCGCCGGTCATCTTGCCCATCAAATGCGCGGCGTCACGCAACTCTGCCTTACCATCGATAATCGCGAGATAGACAGGCCTGGGTGACTTGCCCTTGATCACAATCCCATCGAAGCCTGCAAACTTCAACTCAGCCGGGAAAAACCCGCCGCCCTGCCCGTCGCCGATGCCGCCGCTGATCGGCGATTTGGCATTGGCATTGATCCGGCTCTGACCCGAAATGGCTGCGCCGGTTGTTACGCTCGCCATTAACGTCAATACATTTTCGGGGCCCAGCGGATCGGCGCCCTTTGGCATCTCACGCAGAATGTAATGCATCCCCATGGCACTTCCACCCAGATATTTACGATAAAACGCTTCGTTCGGCTCCTCGACCGCTAGATTGCCTTTTGTCAAATCAACGTGCAGAATTTTGCCGTTAAATCCGTTTGGCATGGCTACCTCCGTGTTTTTTCGATTATACAGTTGCGCCGGACTTATTACAATCTGAACTTGCCGAAACAGACAATCGGGACGCGTCCCTTTGCCTTCATCGCTTCGATGGCAGCTCTGGCGCCACTTAACACAAGCTTTCTGGTCTGACGCTGGCTACTGCTAGGGCGTTATCTCAATATCGGGCAGGCCGGTATTGACCGCGTATCAAGTCTCACCGCCGTCTGTGCTTTTGAGCACCCCACTTTCCCATGTGCCCGCATAAAGAGTAGTCGGCGTCGCCGGGTCAATTACCAAGGATAGAAGGCTACCATGTTCCGATGCATTCTGAAGAGTGGATGCCGGCATCAGTGCCTCCGTCGGTGTGCTGACGCCGGAACTGTAAGCCAGAGAGGCTGCCAGCAATAGGAGGACGATCAAAAATAAGCGCGGGCGTCGTTTATGCGTGGCCTCCTGGTGTGTTTTTATATCGGCTGCTTCTCCTGCTGCCGCTGAATAAGCGACGGTCCGCTCTGAAATCTTACTCACTCAGATTTCCAAATCCAAACGGTTGTTTCATATCCACCGGTTCACCATTGATGTCGCGCAGCGGCTTTGGAGCGTCGATCTTGTTCGTCAGAATGGATACAACAATAAATACCACAATAGAAATGATGAAGGCGGGCGTCGAGGCGATGTAGACCGCATCCCAGGTGGCACAATACACGTCTTCTTCGCAAATAGCCAAGGTCTGTGGGTAGTAATAGAAGATGGTCAGGGCGATCCAGGAAAGCGTGCCTGTCAGGAAGGAGGCGATCGCGCCTATGTGGTTGGCTTTCTTCCAGTACATGCCGATGATATACGGCGCGACCATGCCAACCAGAATACAGGTATTGGCGATTACCGCCAGTTCATAGATTGTCTCCGCAGCCAGCGCGATATACAGACTTAATGCACCACTCACCAAAAGACTCAAACGTGTGAGCAGAAGTTGTGACTTATCGGAGAGGTCGGGCTTGAACTGCTTGACAATGTTCTCTGTGAACATCGTCGCGCCGGCCAGCATGGACGAATCGGAGGTGCTCATCAATGCGGAAGCGAGAGCCGCCACGAACGCCGCGGTCAGTACGGGCGGCAGGTATTTCATCGCCATGGAGATGAGGATGAATTGGGTATTATCCGCTGCGATATCGGGTCCGATCGCGGAGTAGGCCGCCATACCGATGAACGGGGACAGCACACCAAAGGTAATGTACAGGAATGCCGCGATGTAGGTTGACTTTACGGCAACTTTTTCGTTCTTTGCGGCGCAGGTACGTTGCAGGTAATCCTGGGCGGGGATGGAGCCAAGACCAATCGCCATCCAAGCCGCGGCATAATAGAACCAGCCCATCATTCCGCTGTAGCCCAGGTACCCCTCTTCAGCCGTCGGCCCCATAGCAAACGGATAATCCGTATACTGCGCGCCGGCCATGTTGAGGAAGGCATCCAGCCCGCCAACCGCCCATAGGATTCCGCCGAAGATGATGAGCAAGCCAATACAGGTCAGGAACATTTGCATGAAGTCGAGCGCCGTATCTGCCCAGAGTCCGCCCATCATCGTGTATGTGGTGACGATCACGGCAACCAGGATCATCCCCGCCTGGAGCGGCCATCCGAGCAAGGCCTGCAGGATCGCGCCACCGGCAACGATCTGCGCGGCGGTCCAGCCAAAGTAGGAAATGATCTGCGCCACCGATCCCATCACAGACATTGCCGTGCCATAACGATGCTGGAAGAAATCCATGATGGTGACGTATTGGGCGCGCCGCGCCAGCCGCACGACCAGAAAACCTGACAGTACAAGACACAGCGTTGCCCCGAACGGGTCAAAGATCACGCCCTGCAAACCATAGCTGTACGCCTCCGAACTGGACCCCATCAGCGTCTCCGCGGCGAACCAGGTTGCCATGATCGATGGGGCAGCCATCCAGATCGGCAAGCGACGACCCGCCAGAACATAATCGTTCGTCGTTTGGACTCGCCTTGAAGCCCAATAACCGATGATCAGACGCACGATCAAGATCAGAACGATCCCACCTATGATCAAACCCGAATATTCGTAACCGTCCATGTATGCCCTCCAACCTGTTGGATGATGAAGTTCACTCGAATGGAGTGAACCTGTAAAAATTTAGCGGACAAACACTCTTGTGTTTGTCCGCTTTCATTTCGTTATGAAACTGCTTCCTTGGTCATGTCTTTGATGCCATATGGGAAGCCATAATCCGCCATCTTTTCCATAAATAAAACCGGATCAAAGGCTTCGGGACCCAGGACGCCTGCTCCTTTCCATATTCCATGCTCGAGCAAATCCATCGCGATGACCGGGTTAAACGCAGTTTGTGCAACGACTGCCTGACAATCCCACTTCGTCATGCATTCCTGATTATCTGCCACCTGATATAGATAAACTTCACGCGCATATCCATCCTTCCGGCCCTTAACCCAGGTCCCGGCACAGGTCTTGCCATGCATCCTGCCTCCAAGGTGAGCAGGATCGGGCAGGCAGGCAGCAACCACATCCCGCGGTGCAACCTGCACGCCCTTGACGTTGATCTTTTCCTTGTTATCGAGCCCCAGCATGTGCAAGGTCTTCAACACTCCAATGAATTGATCGCCCAGGGCGTATTTGAACGTCACACGTTTGGCCTTTACCCAACGTGGCACCAGCAGGACCTCCTCATGTTCCACATTGACCACTTCGATTTTCCCAATGCCCTCCGGGAACTCAAAGACTTCCGGCTCAGAGAACGGTTCGGTGGTAAACCAGCCTTTCTGCTCCTCATAGACGATCGGCGGATTCAAACATTCTTCGATCGTCGTCCAAATGGAAAAGCTGGGAGCAAATTCATAACCGTCAATGATGAGGTTTGCGCCATCCCGAATGCCGATCTCCTCGATCTCATCGAAGAGCTGATCCTGGGCATAACGCGCAAAGACATCCGCCATGCCGGGTTCCACGCCCATGCCCACCAGTGCAAGCAAGCCCTTTGCCTCCCAGTCCTTTGCCTTCGCGAATTGATAGTCGCCAAGCTTAATCCCCGTTTTGTGGAATGGGTCGTTCGGGTGCGGCTCAGACAAAGTCATCGCCATGTCCATGTAGTTGGCGCCCACGTTGTAGGCTGCGTCAAAGATCTGTTTGTTGAAAACCGGGTCGACCGCATTCATGATGAGGTTAACATTGTATTTCCTTGCAAGCGCCTCAATCTCCTCCTGGCTACTTGCATCAATGAACTCAATCGGAAATCGTTGCGAGTCCCCCAGTTTCTTTTGCACCTCCTCGGCGCGCTTGACGTTGTAGTCGGCAAGCACCATCAATTCCATCCACTGACGTGGTTTCGCGATTGCCGCAATGGCTTCCCCTACCCCGCCCACCCCTACGAGTAAGACTTTCATATACTCCTTTCGATTGGCTCCGCCGCCCGTCATGTTGCGGGGGCAGACATAGTTTTTCCCTGGCACCGTGCGGCTTAAGCCGTACCAGGGCAGGTGTGTCGCGGCAGGCTCAAGGCCCCGGTCCGCGGCGAAATTCCTAAAAATAAACTTCCTTCATGATCTTCAAGTGCATAAAGGATTCTGATTCGCGCACTCCGTCAATCGTCGAAAGTTTTTCTGTGATAAAGCGCAATAATTCTTCGTGATCACGACAAATGACTTCAGCGAAGATGTCAAAGCGGCCGCTCGAAATGACCATGTAGATAACTTCATCGAGTTTTGAAATTTTTTCTGCAACGTCAAGAAGCTTGCTGCCCTCCGCGCGAATGCCGATCATCGCCATTGTTTTGTACCCCATGCGCAGCGGATTGGTGATCGCGACAACTTTGAGAAACCCCTGCTCGACGAGCCGGTTATAGCGCTGGCGGATCATGCCGGGCGACACTCCCAGCTGCTCGGCAATCTGAGCAAAAGCGACCCGGCCATCCTTTTGCAGTGCCTCGATGATGTTCAAGTCGGTTTCGTCCAAAGTTAGGACCTGCGGGATGCCATTAAGTTCTTCCACAATGTTATTCTATGACGATTACGCATTAAAGTCAACTATTTCGTGTTGATTTTGCATAATATAGTCAACTTTATATTCTCTTCTGGTTGAAAAAGGTTTTAATAATGGGCATGGTTTATTTCCTCCGGCCTACCCATAAAAAATTCCCGACCACTTACGTAGCCGGGAATTTTCTCCGTTTCTTATGGTTTACTGACCCTTTACTTCCACCCAGATCGCGTCGTAGAGCGGTGTTGCCTCACCGACATCCTCAATCCCGTGCCCATTGGCTATGACTTCAGGCGGTGGATTGGTGATAGGTGAGTCAAAGTATGCATTATAGATATCAGGATGATTTTCCTTGGCATATTCCAACGCGGCTCGATTGGGATTGATGTAGGTGTAGTCGACCAGAGTCAACCAGAAGACATCACCCTGGTTAATGTAGTTTAACCAGGCATAGGCAGCGTCGGCATGGGATGCATCTTTGAGCATGACCCAATTATCCTGCCAAATGATTGCACCTTCGGTCGGATAGATGAATTGAATGGCAGGGTTCTCCTGCTGTGCCGCCAGGGCTTCGAATGTCCATGTTATACCCAGATCCACATCACCCGCAATCAGAGCAGTTTTGGGACTATCACTATCAAAAACTTTGATGTTCGGGATCAGTTTCGCAAGCTTGGCTTTGGCCTCATCCAGCTGTTCGGGATCCGTGGTATTGACGTCATATCCGAGCGTGAGAAGCGTGGCGCCGATCAGAACACGTGAGTCATCGAGGGCAATCATCCGGCCGGCATATTCAGGCTTCCAGAGGTCCGCCCAGGATTGAGGCACATTCTCAACCGTGTCTGTGTTCACAACGATCGCATCGGTCCCAGCCAGGTAAGGAATACTGTACTTGTTACCGGGATCGAAATCCTGGTTCATCCAGCCTTCATCGAAGTTCTTCATATTCGTTAACTTTGAATGATCCAATTCCTGCAACAGGCCGTTGCTAATCATCAACCCGATGATGTAGTCGGTTGGCTGGGCAAGATCGTAGGCTGCTCCACCCGCGGAGAGCTTGGGATACATTTCCTCGTTGCTCGAATACTCATCCCGATTCAATTGGATGTCATAGACCAGTTCAAAGCAATCCAGCATGTCCTGTGGGAAGTACTCCGTCCACACAAAAAGGTTCAACTCGGTTGAGGTCACCTCCATACGCGGATTTGGTTCGGGACACTCAAAGCCACTGGATGTAACCTGCGCTCCTCCCCCGTCTGTGGCTGGTCCGTTTGCAGGAGCCGGCGTTGCCCCGCCGCCACAGGCTGCCAGCATGATACTTGTGGCGACAAGCAATGCCAGCAAACTATATAGTTTTGACTTTCGCATCTCTTCCTCCTTTGGAAAAAAACTGATTTGGTAACGCGGATTTCCGCGGAATACCCGAATATTTATATTATTGCGTATGGTATGAGGGTTGCCCCGGCAATGATGAATGAATGCTACGCTTTCTCTGTTCGATTCTGGAGCAACTGCAACAATGACACCGCAATAAACACGATCAAAATCCAGGCAGTTGACAGGGCGTTCACCTGCGGCGTAATAATCCGCCTCAGCAAACCGTAGACGTAGATGGGCAGGGTGGTTGAACCCGGTCCATTCGTGAAGAATGTAATCACGAAGTCATCGAGGGAAAGAGTAAACGCCAGTAATGCGCCCGATAACACACCCGGCAAAATCATCGGAAATGTGACGCGGCGGAACGTGATCCACTCATTCGCGCCCAAATCCATGGCAGCTTCCTCAAAGGATTTATCAAACCCTTGTAAGCGCGCCTGCACAACAAGGGTTACAAAAGGGATCATAAATGCAATGTGACTCACTGTCACGGTCACGATGCCGAGCGAAAGACGTGCGTCGCCTGAGAGATTCAGCGTCGAGTTTAAAAATTGAAATAGCTGGCTGAACAGAGTCAGTGCGCCGATGCCCATCACAATCTCGGGGATCACAATTGGAATGTAGAGCGATACTTGGGAGAAGGGTTTCAATTTGAAGTCATAGCGTTGAAGAGCCAGAGCAGCCATCGTCCCAATGATGGTGGAGATGATGGTCGCGGTAATGGCAATCTTCAACGTATTACCGGCGGCTTCGAGCACATCGTCATTCTTCGCCAGATCGCAATACCAGTGGAAGAGTCCGCACGGGCTGGATTTGACCAGACTGCCATCCATCACCACCCGTTCGCTGAACGCGGGAATGAAGCCCTCAAATTTGACATTGGTACGCGAAGCGTTGAAGGAATACAAGACCAAACCCACGATCGGTGCATACAAAAAGAAATAGACCAGGATCGTGGCAACAATGATGAAAGGAGAGCGGCGAAACGGATTCATACCGCAACGATCTCCTCCCCAAAGCCAAAGCGACGCGTGTAGAAATACGTAACGATCAGGGTCATGACCATGAGGATCAGCGAAGCAGCCGAGCCGAATGTCGGGTCGCGCGCGTCGAGAAACTGTCTCTGGATCAGATTGCCGACAAGGATCACCTGCCGCCCACCAAGAATATCCGAGACGATGAATGTCCCCATCACTGGAATGAAAACAAGAATTGTGCCCGCCACCACTCCCGGCACGGACAAGGGCAACGTCACACGCAGGAAGGTTCGGATCGCATTTGCGCCCAAATCGGCAGCGGCTTCGTAGAGCGAGTTATCAATTTTTTCGAGCGAAGTAAAGATGGGCAGGATCATGAACGGCAAAAACTCGTACACCATGCCTATCAGCACTGCACCCGGCGTGTATAGCATCTCCAGTGGCTGGAAGGGAAACCCAAGCAAATGCGCAAGCCATCCCAACACAATATTGATTCCGCCTTCCTTGCGCAGCAACATCATCCAGGCGTACACGCGGATCACAAAGTTTGTCCACAACGGAATCAATACCATGAACAAATACAGATTCCGCTTCTTGGGATGCGCCCGCGCAATGAAATATGCGAGCGGATATCCCATCAGGATCACGAGGGCAGTTGTATTGAAAGCCAGCACAAGCGAACGCCACAGAATGGTGGCATAAAGCGGGTCAAAGCAGCGCGCCTGACCGCCCGCGCAATCTGTACTATATCCCAGCAGGCGGATGTAGTTATCGAATGTAAAGGTGAAGATCACATTCCCATCCGGACTGCGCCTGCCAAAGCTTATGATCAGCGTTAGCAACAGAGGAATAATCAGCAGTACAAACAGCCAGACTGTGGTGGGTAGCGCCAGTAATGTGCCTTGCACCGATTTGTTTTCGCGGAGTCTTTGCAACATGGCTAATTCTTTTTCAATACAAGTGTGTTTTCCGGAGGCAGCAGCAACGACACTTCCTGCCCGACGGTGTAGAACGATCTGGGGTCGAGGCGCGAGATACGATTCTGTTCATACACCTTCAGCTTCCCATCGCATACCTCAAGATACACGTGCGTGTCTGTCCCGATATAGACCGTATTGGTCACTTTGCCCCGGAAGAAGTTTGTGTTCAGCGTTGCGCTTTCCGTGATGTGAATCTTTTCAGGGCGAATGGAAACAACGACCTCTTCGCCATTGACCAGTCCATCCGAGACGGGCAGCCCGGTCAATTCCGTGTTCAACTCAGGGACATAAACTACCGCATCGTCCTTCGATAGTGACTTGAGCGTACCCTCGAAGAAATTCGACTCGCCGATAAAATCGGCCACGAACCGGTTTGACGGTCTTTCATAAATTTCTACCGGAGTGCCAATCTGTTGCACCAGTCCTTTACTCATCACAGCAATCCGATCGGACATGGTGAGGGCTTCTTCCTGGTCATGGGTTACATAGAGAAAAGTGATCCCGAGTTGCTGCTGCAAGGCTTTGAGTTCGAGCTGCATTTCCTTGCGGAGCTTCAAGTCCAGGGCACCCAGCGGTTCATCGAGCAGGAGTACTTCAGGTATTTTCACCAGTGCGCGCGCAACAGCCACGCGTTGTTGCTGCCCACCTGAGAGCTGCCTGGGACGGCGTCGTTCCATGCCCGTAAGCTGCACCATCTCCAGTGCCCTTGCCACGCGCTTTTTGATTTCATCTTTTGTGGCGCCTTCCATTTCGAGGCCAAACGCGACATTCTCGAAAACAGTCATATGCTGAAAGAGCGCATAATTTTGAAAAACAGTGTTCACCTTACGCTGGAAAGGCGGCGTATGCCCCATCGCCTTGCCTTCGATATAAATCTCGCCCTCTGTGGGCCATTCGAAGCCCGCGATCATCCGCAGAGATGTAGTCTTGCCGCAACCTGAAGAGCCAAGCATCGAGAAGAACTCGCCGTTCTTGATTTGCATGGTGACATGATTGACTGCCGCTACGGTGCCTCCCTCCGGCGTGATGAATTGCTTCAATACATCCTGCATCTCGATCGCAAATTCATTTGCCATCACTCTCTCCTCACAATAGATTAAGACAATTTTACTGCACCTTCGGTGCAAATCAATCAAGTAGAGGCAGCCACCGCACCGACTGCCTCTGAGAGGCGATTCAAACCCTCATCGATTTCTTCCTGTGAAATGATCAATGGCGGCTCAATTCGAACCGTCTGCGCGCTGGTCAAGGTGCCAGAGACTAGAACGCCGCGCTTGAACAACTCCGCCGCGACCTTGTACCCGATCTCAGGCGTGTGAAAATGTTGGCCGATCAACAAACCTTTGCCGGTTACCTTCTGATAGACCTGCGGAAATTCTTCGGCAAGGTCCTCGACCTTTTCTTTAAGATAGGCGCCCTTCGTGGCCGCGCCCTCCCAAAGACGGTCACGCAGGATGACATTGATCGACGCGATCGCGGCAGAGCACGCCAGTGCTCCTCCACCGGTCGTGGTGGTATGCATAAACGGATTGGGGTACATCATCGGATGGAAGATCTCCTCGGTGGTTGTCACTGCCGATACCGGCATGACTCCTCCTCCGAGGGATTTGGCGGTCGCGATAATATCAGGCGCCACATCCCAGTGGTTAACGCCCCACAGCTTCCCGGTCCGCGCCAGACCCGTTTGCACTTCATCTGCAATCAATAGTGCGCCATACTTTTGGGTCGCAAGCCGAATCCGCGGCCAGAAATCATCCGGCGGGACAATGCCACCTGCCTCCCCTTGAACGGGTTCGAAGAGAACACCGGCAACCCCGATCCCGACCTTTTCACAAATCTCAAGCTGTTGTTCCACCGCGCCTGCATCGCCATAGGGCACGTGATACACCTGCCCGCCGTACATTACTCCCATCGACTGACGGAAATCCGATTTGCCGATCATCGAAAGAGATCCCAGGGTCTTGCCATGAAAACCTTTGACAGCCACAATGAATGCAGATTTCCCCGTGTACATCTTTGCGATTTTGATGGAAGCCTCGATGGCTTCTGTCCCGCTGGCGGCGAACCATGAGTATTTCAGATCGCCGGGGGTGATCTCTGCCATGAGCCTGGCAAGCACCCCCCGCAACGGATCGATCAATTCCTGGCTGGGCATGGGACTGCGTTTGACCTGGGCGATCACAGCCGCGATCACCTCAGGATGGCACCACCCCAAATCCAGCATGCCAAAGCCGCCCAGCCAGTCTATGTATTTGCGACCCAGCACATCGGTAAACGTCGAACCTTTTCCAGCCCATTCGACCACTGCCCAATCCCCCGCCTCTGTAACCGATTTGCGATATTCCAGCCAGTTACGATTGAAATGCTCGGCAAAGTTATGCTTGGATTCATCGATGATCCACTTCGCCTGCTGTTCCTCAGGAAAGCTTTCCTGTTTGATGATTTCAAGCCATTGATTTGAATAGGTCAGCGCATTATCGTAAATATTCGTCATAGGATGCCTTCCATCTCAAAACAGTCAATCGGATAACCTATATCCCCGCGCTCTGGCTAAGCCAGCGCAATGCCAGAAGCTTTACAACGGATCTCTGCTGAACGATCCGGCTTACATCCAGTCCGTGAGATTTCCCAACCAGTTCCTGCTTCCTCAACACGATTTTCAAAGTAGTAGTTATTTGTGAAGCCCCACCCGCTCAGCAAAATGCCTCTTAGAATTTCCTGCTCCACTCTTTCGGCCAACGTTCGACAACCACTTTCTTTTGGGTAAAGAAATCCACTGCATCCATACTCTGACCATGCATATCGCCGAAGAATGAATCCTTCCAGCCGCTGAATGGGAAGAACGCCATCGGCGCGGCGACACCGATATTGATCCCAATATTGCCCGCTTCGGCTTCATACCTGAACCTGCGCGCGGCATTCCCACTCGACGTGAACAGACTCGCCTGATTGCCGTACTGCCCGCTGTTGACCAGCTCAATGGCTTCATCCACCGTATTGACATGCATGAGACTCAACACGGGTCCGAAGATTTCCGTCTTTGCGATCTCGCTTTCGCGCGGGACATCAGACAGAATTGTAGGCCTGACGAAATAACCACCTTCATAACCCTTGACGGAAGTCCCGCGCCCATCGACGGGGATGGCGGCCCCCTCCCGGATGCCGAGTCCAATCAATGACTCGACTCGCGCCTTGCTTGCGGCATTGATGACGGGTCCCATCTGGACGCCTGCCTCCAGCCCGTAGCCCACGACGCGCGTCGAAGCCGCGTCACAGATCAGCTCGGTAAACGTATTGCGTGCCTCAGCCACCGTCACTGCAAAAGAGACGGCCAGACAGCGCTGGCCCGCACAGCCAAAGGCGGAATCCGCAACGATCTTGGTTGTCATTTCCATATCCGCATCCGGCAACACAATGACGGGGTTCTTCGCGCCGCCCTGGGCCTGGACACGTTTGCCATGCGCGGCGGCTGTGGCATAAATATATTTGGCGACATTCGTGGAACCGACAAAGGTGATCGCCCGGATGGCGGGATGCTCAAGGATTCCATCCACCACGTCCTTCGCGCCGTTGACCAGATTCACCACTCCCTTCGGAAAGCCCACCTGCTCGATGAGCTTGAAAATGAACTGCATGGTCATCGGCACTTTTTCGGAGGGCTTCATAATATAGGTATTTCCCGCGGCGACGGCATAAGGCAAATACCAGAAAGCGATCATCCCTGGAAAATTGAACGGCGCAATCGTGGCACACACGCCCACCGGCTGGCGGATCATCAACTCGTCAATGCCGGGCGCGATATCCTCCACAAGTTCACCTTTCATCAAATGCGGCATGCCACAGGCAACTTCCACATTCTCGATCGCCCGCACCATTTCAGCTTTCGCCTCTTCGAACGTCTTGCCGCATTCATTGGTGATGATGCGTGCGATTTCATCATGATTGTTCTTGAGCAGGTCGCGCAGTTTGAAAAGATACTGCACACGATCCTGCACGGGAGTTTGTCGCCAGGCAGGGAACGCCGCGCTGGCGGCCTGCGCCGAGGCATCCACGTCCGCCCTGCTGCCAAGCGGAGTCTTTGCAATGACAGCTCCCGTTGCAGGGTTGATCACATCAAAATATTCACTTGCGTGGGGCTTGATCCATTCGCCGTTAATATAGTTCAAGATTTCCATGTTTTCTCCCAAAAAGATATTCGAATATCGAGTTTCGAATTACGAAGTTTGCTTGTCCATGAGTTCTGCCAGGCCCTCATCCAGCACATTCAATCCTTCATCCAACTGCTCTTCGGTGATCACCAGAGGCGGGACAACAAACAAGACATTCTTGAAATTGAAAACGTACACACCGTTGGAAATCAGGAAATTCTTGAGTGGCGTCAAGTCCATAGGCTCTTTTGTCTCGCGGTTCTTCACCAGTTCCAGCCCGGAGAACATGCCGATGTAACGCACATCACCAATGGATGGATGCTTTGCCTTCAACACTTCCAAACGCGTACCGAGATACTTCCCCACCTTCTTCGCATTCTCGAAAATCATGTCTTCTTCGTAGGCTGCGATTGTCGCCAGCGCCGCGGCACAAGCCAACGCGTGACCGTTATAGGTGAGACCTGCAAACAAGACTTTATCGTCAAAAAATTTAGCGATTTTCTCCCGAACGATCACCGCGCCCAGCGGCACATAGCCCGAGGTGATGCCCTTAGCTGTCGTGATAATATCTGGCACCACGTTCCAATTGTTCACGGCAAACCATTCGCCCGTGCGCCCCCAGCCGCTCATCACTTCGTCGGAGACGAGCAGGATTCCATATTTGTCGCAAATTTCTCTCATCCGCGGCCAATAATCGTCAGGCGGGATGATCAGCCCATTTGTGCCTGTCACGCCTTCGAGGAAGATCGCCGCGATCTGATCCGGCCCTTCATGCTCGATCACTTCTTCCACGTGCTTGATACACTGACGACAACATGTATCTGCATTATCCCAACCAAAAGGACAACGATAGCAGTATGGATCAAGGAAATGCACAACGCCCGGGATCGCCGGCTCAACCGGCAAACGACGGTAATCTCCAGTCAATGCCATCGCGCCATACGTCGCGCCGTGATAGGAGCGATAACGCGCCAGGATCTTATGCCGTCCGGTATAGAAGCGGGCAATCTTGATGGCATTCTCATTCGCCTCCGCGCCGCCCAGCGTGAAGAAGGTCTTCTTCAGGTCGCCAGGAGTAATTTCCGCTAATTTCTTTCCGAGCAGTCCGCGCGGCTCGGTCGCCATGCCGGGGCTGGCAAAGGTCAATTGCGCGGCTTGGTCCTGGATCGCCTTGACCACCTTTGGGTGCTGGTGCCCCACATTGGTGTTGACCAACTGTGAGGCGAAATCAAGGTAGCGTTTCCCATCCGCATCCCAGAAGTAAACTCCCTCGGCTTTCACCATGGGAATTGGATTCACCTGTCCCTGATTGGACCAGGAATAAAAAGTGTATTCCTTGTTGAGATCGACGATTTCTTTTGCCGTGAGATGGGTCATGTTGTCTCCGTAAATAGAATTACAAGGAAACCGGTGCACATTCAGTCAAATTGTGCACCTGTGAGCAGTTTATTTCTTTGTCTCTTTCACGATCTCCGCATACACATTCAACGTCTCATCAATGTCGGCGTTGCTATGCTCGTAACACAGGAACCAGGGTTCGCGCGCGTCGTGATCGGGCATCACGCCGCACTCGATGGCTCTCTCAGCCAGCTCGAGATACAAGCCGTGGTCGCTCTGTGCCCAATCACGTTGGCAGGTCACCGCCTCCACGCCGAGAGAGAACGAGAACATCGCAGGATAACCCGTAAACACGGCTTGAATATCATTCTCCTCAAAGATCTCCTTCAAGCCGTCCATGAGGCGCTGACCGCGTTGCTCGATTGTTTTGAGAATGGGCTTTGATTTCAGCAGACTCAACGTTGCATACGCACCCGCCACGCCAGGTTTATTGTTGGTATACGTCCCGCCCTGCGCCACGCCATGTCCAATAATGGACATGATCTCTCTTTTGCCACCGAATGCCGCGATCGGGTAGCCATTGCCCAGGGCCTTCGCGTACGTCGCCAGGTCCGGTTTGATGCCGTAATACTCCTGCGCGCCGCCATTCGCAATCCGGAATCCGGTCTTGACCTCATCCAGAATAAAGACACATCCACATTCCTCGGTCTTTTTGCGGATCAGCTCGAGGAATCCATCCTGCGGGTTGATGGCTGCGCAATTTCCCTGACACGGTTCAGAGATCACTGCCGCGATCTGTTCGCCATACGAACGCATGACGCGCTCGAAGCCTTCAAAATCATTGAATGGAAGCGTAATAATAAATTCGCGCATCGACTTGGGGATGCCAGACGATCCCGGTACAGGGATGGGGCTCCGGCGGTTTCCATAGGCTTCCACGGGCGCGTAGGTGGACCACAAGGCGTGATCATGGAAGCCATGATAATTACCTTCAAATTTCAGGATCAAATCGCGGCCCGTGTAGGCACGCGCCACGCGAATCGCGTGCATCGTTGCTTCCGTCCCCGAGCACGCCAGACGAACCATTTCCACGGCCGGAGCCATCTCGGCAATCATTTCCGCCACCGCAATTTCAAGTTCCCCCGTCATCGCGAAGAGAATTCCTTTTTGGATCTCTTCAATGACCTTTTGATCCACTTCCGCATAGGAATGTCCCAAAATGATCGGGCCAAATGCCATGCGATAATCGATATATTTCTTTCCATCCACATCCCAGAGATATGCGCCCTTGGCCTTCTCAACATAAGGCGTGATTCTTTCTCCCCAGAACCGAAAATTCGAATTTACGCCCAGCGGAATAATTTCCTGGGCACGTTTTTGCAGCGCAAGCGTCTTCGGACCAAACATACGTATCCTCCAAATACATCAACTTTTTGTTGCAGGGGTGTCTTTTTCAGAAATCTCGCGCACGATTCTTTCCGGAACCCGCCACTGATACACATCTTTGAGAATAAGCGGCACGATGGATGTGGTTGTCTTTCGGACCCCCGGAACCTGCCGAACCACTTCAGTCACAAATTGATAGATCTCGGCTGTATCTTTCGCAACAATTTGAATGCTTACATCCGATTCCCCAATCCCACAAGCAACGTAACTTACCTTATCAAACTCAGCCATTTTCCTTGCAACTTCAAGAATACGATCAGGTTCAACTTCCATCCATATATCTGCGATGGTTGTCAAGCCAAAGGCTTGCGGTCTTGCCACGGCACTGATATGAACGATCCCATCATTCACCATTCGATCAATCCGATAGCGGACTGCGCGCTCCGAAATATCCCCAAGACGACGAGCGATCTCCGAAGCAGGCATCCGCCCATCTTCAAGTAAGAGATTGACAATCTTTATATCAATTTTGTCGAAATTATACATAATTATTTGATTATTTTTCCGAAACCTACAAGGGTTCTCACAATATACTCAATATATACACACGAGTCAAGCCTTAATAAAGATTTTCCTTCCCCCAGACTCGTATAATTCCATTTTTCAAACGCATCACTACTATGGAACGAGCAGACTTACAAAATCTCTTCAATACACTTTGAGACAGATTTCACATTGACGCAAGATTGTCGTACAGGTATAATCAATTCTTGGCATTATCACAATCTTGTAGGAGCAGAACTATGACAACAAATGATATCGCGTCGGCCACGGCGCTGGAAACAAAAGCAAAGTTAAGCGGAAAGGTACTGAAAACAACTCTGGCGGGGGCACTGGTTGATGTAGGCCAAAGCATTCCCGGTGTGATCCACATTTCGCAGTTGAGCAAGGATCCCATTAATAAAGTGGAAGATGTTGTTAAGGAAGGCCAGACTATCGAGGTTTGGGTGCGCCGTGTGAAAAAGGATCGCATCGAACTTACGATGATCGAACCGCTCGCCCTCGAGTGGAAAGAGATCGAGCCGGACATGGTGGTCAAAGGCAAGGTTGTCCGCCTGGAAACTTATGGCGCATTTGTGGATATCGGTGCCGAGCGCCCCGGCATGGTGCATGTCAGCGAGCTGGCTCACGGCTATGTAAAGACCCCTGGCGAAATTGTAAAAGAAGGCGATGAAGTCGAAGCCAAGGTACTGGACGTCAACCGCAAAAAGAAACAGATCAAACTGAGTATGAAAGCGCTCGAGCCGGAAGTCGAAGAATTCAAGCCCGCGAAAAGAGAAAATAAAAAGGGCGGCAAGCGTGGCCCCAAGAAAGAAACATCGGAAATCCCTGCTCAGGAAGAAGAAAAAGAACCTGAAATGACCGTGATGCAAATGGCCTGGCAGGAAGCCCTTGATAAAGCAAAAGCTGAAAAGGCCTACAAAGTAAAACGTGCGAAATCCAGCCTCTCCCGCGAGCAGGAAGATCTGCTCGATCGCACGATGAAGAAACGCCTCCCCACCGGTGGTTAAAGACCGTATATGCATAATAAAAGAGCGGATTGCCAAGCAATCCGCTCTTTTATTCTTGACCAATCTTACACGGTTGTATCACTAAGATACCTTGCAAATGCCTCGGGCCGCAAAAACAGCAGAATAAATATTGCCGAGAAAAATCCGCCCAAATGTGCCCAATGGTTGGTGCTGTAATCCGCTTTTCTCAGCAGGATCTGGACCGCAGGGACGATCTGGATGCCAACAAAATACAACACAATCCAGATCGCTCGAATGCGCGGCCAGAGTGGGACAAAACTTATAAAAACCAGTGTGCGAATACGCCCACCTGGATACAGCAGCAAGTACGCTCCCATCAAACCGAAAATTGCTCCACTTGCTCCAACTCCAGGAATACGCGAGTCAGACTGAACCAGCACAAAAAGAACATGAGCCCATGTTCCCGCCAATAAATAAAATGCCAGGAACCGCCACGGACCGCAGGCATCTTCAACGCGCCTCCCAAAAACCCATAGCGGCAGCATATTTCCAACCAAATGGAAAAGACTGGCATGTAAAAACATCGCAGTCACGTTGGAAAGCGCGCCTCCACCTTGTGCACTCAGGATAAGGCGTGGTGTAGTAGCATATTTCATAAAGAATGGCCAGTAATCATCGCCCACGGCAAACATTTCAAAGTAGAAAACAATACAATTTACAGCAATGAGGATGACGGTCATTACCGGAAGGAAGGAATAACGATTTGATTCTGTATCATTCAAGGGCAGCATAAGCTTGACCTATAATGGCATGGGAGGGATTTTAAAATTCCGTAAGCGATTCAACGAATCAAGAATTAACAAAACATGGGGAATAAGTACAAGGAACCAGCCGGTTGCAGTAGCCACCAAACGGGCAAATGGAGATCCATCGCCCTGTTCATAAAACAACTTTTGCCAAACAATATGGTGGGAGCGAACTTCTGCCAGTGAAAGCAGGAAACTTCCAGTGATAACCAGGGGCAAACCCAGTAACAGGTAAAAAGTCGGGTGTTTCAGAGGGTTTAATCCCATTTGCATAAGAGCCAGGCTTAAATATAATAACGGCCACGCAAACGTCAAACGGGCTATCGAAGAGGTCGGTGCTACATGGCGAATATTTTCCTTCCGCAGTCCTTCAATACGGATAATTTGTTTGTAGATGTGGTCAAATTCCTGTGAGTTTTTGGCTTTTGCCGCCAATCCTTCATACACTTTCAAAGCTTCTTCATACTTCCCCAATTGCTCCAGGCGTGCCGCGTTGCTCAAAGGATTGGCTTTCGAATACCGTGCCCGCTCCAGCGCAGAGGCCGTCTGCGGGTTGGCTGGATTAAGTTTGGAAGCTTTCTCCAAAGCCGCAATTCGTCGATCAATGTCAGGGGAAAACCTGCCGATCAGCAACCAGGCTTCTTCATAATCCTCGCGCTTCTCCAGCGCCTGTGTGGCAAGCTGAAGAGCAGTCCTTCGGTCATTTCGTTCTGCATGTGCCTTTGCCTGAGTAAACAAGTCCGCTGCATCATCGTTGTTCTTCCCAGCCAGGAAAATATCATGCTGTCGTTGAAGCTCTGCCAGATAGGCACGCACTTTTTCGTTGGCAGGGTTGATGGTCAATACGTTCTCACATGCAATGATGCGATCTTCCAACGACTCAACCAACCCTGAGAGCCACATCCAGGCCATTTCGTTTTGTGGGTCAACTTCGACAAGCTCGAGCAGCAGATCGCGCGCCTCCACCTTTTGCCCGGCGCGTGCAGCCTGGATTGCCCTCTGAAGAAGTTCTACCGATGAAGACATAATGTAAATTCCCTAGACTCACTGGCCTTCCTGCAACTCACTCAAAAACTTATCCTTGTTGGCTGAACGAGCGGTCTTGCCGCTCGACGTTTTCAATATCCATTTCGGTCCAACAACTTTCACATACCGCAAAGCAATTGCAGAATTCTTGGTCACATGCAGTCGGATGGCATCTGCAATTTTTTGTTGTTCCTCTGCATCCTCAGAATTCACCTCGGCAATAATCACAACTTCTTCAGTTCCCTGCACCTCATCGAACATGCCAAACGCCACGGATCGACCGGCATGGACGCCGGGCACTTCATAGGTCAAAGATTCCAGATCCTGCGGATAAATATTTTTGCCTCCCACAATAATCATATCCTTCTTACGCCCGGAGACAAACACCTCGCCATTTGAAACATATCCATAATCACCGGTCAAATACCATCCATCCCGGAAAGCCTTTTCCGTTGCATCCGGGCGGTTGAAATAACCGGTCAACATGCAGTCACTCTGCAACGCCAGTTCACCAATGACCCGTTCGGGCACTTCATGCCCGCTTTCATCGACAACTTTTAGCCTCACATTTTCAAGTGGCTGACCGGATGTCATCATCTTCATGGAAGGCTGGCCCTCCAGCGGACTCTTTGCGACGCGCTCACTCATGAACGCCTCCCGGTCGATCTCCTCGATGACGGGTACGCTCCCCAATTTGCTTTGGGTTACACCGAAAACGTTTTCGGCCATCGCGTAAGACGTTTGCAGCGCCTCGAATTTCAAGCCGTAGTCTTTGTAGCGTTCATAAAAGGCGATGTGACTTTCCCAACGGACCGGTTCCGAACAGTTAATGACTGCCCGTAGCGAAGATAAATCCACACCTTCGATATAACGGTCACGGATCTTCTGCGCGCAAAAATTGTAGGCGAAATTGGGCAGCCAGGTCAGCGTCCCGTGATATTTCGAGATGGATTGTAATAGTTTATATGGAGCGCGTACCCAGTCAAACGGTGACATGATGACCAGCGGGACTCCCATAAGGATCGGCATAAGGAAACCGGCGATCAAACCCATGTCATGATAAAGGGGCAGCCATGAAACGATCACATCGTTTTCAGTGATGGATAGTGACTTGCCATAAGAATTGAGCTGGTTAAAAACCGCGCGATGAGAAAGAGCCACTCCCTTTTGCAGGCCAGTCGTCCCCGAGGAATGCTGCAACAAGACAATGTCTTCCGGCTTTCGTTGAAAGCCTTTTAAGGAAGCAAAATCAATATCAGACTGGGATTCGATCCGATCGGTTACAACAACCGAACGAACCGAGTCTCTCTCCTGTAAGGCAATCCGGATTTCCGCTTCAAATTCCGGATACGTAATGATGGCGGCCGGCTTCGCCACAGAAATGAGAGTGGCTAGATCCGCCCGATAACGTTCAGGCGACAGCTTCTCCGTGAGAAAAGGCATGATGGAGGGAATGGCACCATGCAAAATTGCTCCCCAGAAGGAGTAAATCAGATCCTCGCCGTGTTGAAGGATAAGGATGACTACTTCGCCGGGTTGGATCCCCTCACGCGCCAGCGTCCGTGCATAAGCGCTGGCGCCGCCCAGGAGCTGGTCGTACGTGAGCGGTAGATCCTCGCGGCCCGGGAATTGCAGACAAACGGCAACCCGCTCCGGGGTCCCGGAGTGATGCGCCTTCAATTGTTCAGGAAAGGTTGTTTTTAATTCCATATTTCTATTGCAAGTCTCTTCCCATCAGGGGCATACAAGTTTTTTTATTTCGAAAGCCAATGATTCAGCCAATCGCCTCTCGCCAGATGATCTTCGATGAAAATACTGGTCAGCAAAATCTTCGGGTGGAAGGGTATCCCAGTAGTCCAACAATTGGTGATCATGTTCTTCCGCCCATTCCAACATAAATTGCCGATACTCATCATAAACCCAACGCGGATAAAGCTCATTGTATCGTACAAGGTGATTCTTGCCGTCTGCCACGAAAATTGGCTCGTTTACCAAAACCACAGGTATATCTCCCGCCACATCAAAAGCAGTTGATAGAACATCCATCATGAGCGAATCGAAAAAATTCAATGTTCCATCAGGGTATCGTCCTTCATAATCTACATTATCATCGACATTAGAGTTCGGGCGACCAGACTCCGGCTGAAGACTTTCATGATTATCGATACGGGTTGCCGCCCAAAGAACCCCGAAAGCCTGCGTTGTTATGATATTTTTTAGGCGTATTCTCTGACCTATAATTGTCCTATCCCAGAAGGAAGGTTCTTGCACAGGCTGTGATAAATACGACAGCCTAAGGCCATAAGTATTCGCCAGTCGCAAATACCGCTCTGAGTGCGGAATAATAAAATAGGTTTCTGCGGTCTTTGGCTGCAGCGCAGAAAGTGTAATCAGCCAAAACACCATGTCCGGCTTATATTCCAGAGCTTTATCCAATATAAGAATATCACGTGCAAGAAAAGACATTGGATAACCAAGATTATAGGCACGAACATTACGCCCATCACAGGTCTGGATATGAAGGCGATTGATTTGCTCGGATAATGTGTCATCGGCCGATACACTGACGCCCCATGTGGCCGAATCCCCAAGAAGGATCAAGCGGAATTCATCCGCAGGCTTCCTTTCAGAAATGATGTGTGCTCCAAACATGGCATCGAAATCCTCATAAACGGGTGCATTATGACCCATGGAGTAGAATGAAGGTTCCTTCTCATAAGGAAAACGTAATCTGCCCGGAACCATGTAGTTATAAAGGGTAATTTTTCCCACCGCTGGACTCAGGAGCGCAAAAACCACATTGATGACAGCGAACAAAAAAATTGCTTTTAGCAACACCCGCAATGGGTGAACTTCACTCCTCATTTGCGTGAGGTAATCAACCCAGCCAGTTGGGTTAAGTTGTCGAATGTGTTCGCGTTCAATTCTGTGTCTTCGATGCGCACACCAAAGGTGTCCTCCACAAACAAGGCGAGATCCATCAGGCTGAACGAATCGATCAAACCACTGGAGATCAGCGGTTCATCCGGCGGGATCTTGCGGTTCGGTTGTTTGAGAATTTGGTCAGCGATGTATTTCTCAATCGTAGAAATGGTTGGATCTGTCACAGGAAGTCCCTTCGATCGTTTTATGGTCTTGCGTTACACGCAAGCGATTGCAAAGTCGGGTTAATCTGCTCGATGAGAAGGCGCTCGCCCTCCACTCCAAGATGAAGCCCGGGCTCCAAAAAATATTCGGGCGGGATAACGTTCCATAAATCAAGATAATTCCATTCAGAATTTTGCATTTGAAGCGTTATGTTCTGACGATACTCGTCGTACGCCCAACGCGGATAATTTACATTGTAGCGCACTGTAGCATTTACTCCACTCGCGACATAGATGGGTTCGTTCACGATCAAAACAGGAATCGAATCTGCCATAGCATGTCCGGCTGTGAGAGCGCTGAACAACAGCATATCCTTTAGGCTGTCAGGCGGCTGCATTCCGCGATAACGCGGGTTATCCGTCACCTTAAAATCGGGCGGGCTGCCCCCGCCCGGCACATTGGCATCCAAACCGGTTGCGGCCCATAGGATCCCAAGCATTTCAAGTCTGACCTGGCGAGCCAGATCCGATCTTTGGCCCATCAAAGTCTTTTCATAAAAGTCAGGTTGATTATCAAACTGTTCGCTTTGCTGAAATGTGATTTCATAATTGTTTAACAGCTCCGCTACCCGTTCGCGGTTGGCAACTAAAAACGGATTGATCCGCTGGGACATCAATGTATTGAGCGTAACAAACCAGACAATCAGATCGGGGTCATACTCCATCGCCTGGTCCAGGATCACCAGGTCTTTGATCACGGAGGGGTGGGGATAGCCGAGATTATATGTTTTAATCACTTCATCTCCGCACGGAATATTTAATGTGTTCCACTGCTCCGAAATCATTTCATGGGCGCCGAGACCTTCCCCCCAAATGGAGGAATCGCCGATCAATACAACCCGATATTCTTCTGGCTCTTTGCGTACTGAGATTGCGTGAGAGGCGAACATGGCATCCACGTCGTCAACTGCGACGGAATAAGGGCCACCGCCGCCTATAAAAGGCAGCCGTGTCCGCCCTGGAAACAGGGCATTATAGCCAAAGACGATGGAACCTTGTGGATCGATCAAAGCATACACAATATTGACGATCACAAACAGGCACAAAGCCTTGACCAGAATGCGGAGAGGGCTGATATCGGGCTTCACGCCGGCTCTTGAAGAGATTGCAATCCACAGGGCGTGAACGCTTCAGATCCAGGCAACATCAGCGGCCAGCCCTTTTCGATCGTCTGACCGGGCCGGCAAATCCCGCCCTCATGAACAACTTCGGCATGGACATTTAGAAGCCCTGATAGATCCAGGTAGGCGATGTGTCCGCGGTAAAAATAACCAGGGCAATTAAAATAAGACACAGGAGAACTGCCAGGAGATTTTCACGTGTGAATAGAATCTGAGATAACCTCTTCATATCATTGCCTCTTATTTTTGTCGTAAATAGGCTTCCATGAATTCATCCAAATCGCCATCCAGGACGGCCTGGGTATTCCCTGATTCGTGTTCAGTGCGATGATCTTTCACCATTTGATAGGGATGTAATACATAAGAACGGATCTGGCTCCCCCACTCAGCTTTGGTGTATTCGCCGCGCAGGACCGCCCGTTCCTCCTCTTTTTCAGCCTGCCTTAACTCCAGTAAACGCGCTGTCAAAATTCGCATCGCAAATTCGCGATTCTGGGTTTGCGAGCGCTCATTCTGGCAGGTAACAACAATCCCTGTAGGGATATGCGTAATGCGGATGGCAGTTGCATTTTTCTGGACGTTCTGTCCACCTGCGCCTGAAGACTTGTAAACATCCACTTTGATATCACCAGGATCGATCTCGACCTCCGCCTCATCCATCGCCACCTGGGGCAGGACTTCCACCAGCGCAAACGAGGTATGCCGCCGGTGGGCAGCGTCGAACGGGGAAAGCCGCACCAGGCGATGAACGCCCTTTTCGGAGCGCAGATACCCAAACGCGTAGTCACCATTCACGGCAATTGTGACACTTTTTATGCCGGCCTCTTCACCCTCGGTCAAGTCAAGGATCTCTGTTTCATAGCCACGCTTCTCTGCCCAGCGCAAGTACATACGCTCGAGCATGGCCGCCCAATCCTGCGAATCCGTTCCGCCCGCGCCCGCGTGAATGGCAAGGATGGCGGGATCACGGTCATACTTCCCGGAAAGCATTGCGGTAAAAGACCGTTTCTCCAGTTCGGCTTCGATGGCAGAAATCTCGGCTTCGAGTTCAGCGCGCAGGCCCTCATCACCCAGTTGCGCAAGTTCAAGTGTGTCATCCAGGTGACGCGCGAAACCACGCCACGAATCGACTTCCGCTTTGACAGCGTTGTATTGCTTCATAATTTGCTGGGCTTTGGAAGGATTGCCCCAAAAGTCGGGACCCTCTATCTCTTTTTCAAATTGGGAAAGTTTAAGCTCTTTAGACGCGAAGTCAAAGACGCACCAGTAACTGACGGGTTAACTGCTCGGCAGACTGCAAACGATTCACAAGGTCATGCATGTTTCCTCCAAGATGTATTTCGCCCTGAGCGGAGTGACGCCTACGGCTCCGCTCAGCGCGAATAATAACTGTTATTTTCCCAAGACACCTTGAACAAAAGCATCCGGATCAAAGGGAATTAAATCTTCAGGTTTTTCGCCAAGCCCAACGAACAAAATAGGTAAACCGAGTTCGCGTCGGATGGCAAAAGTCATGCCACCACGCGCAGACGAATCCAGCTTGGCTAGGATTACGCCTGTCACACCCACCGCTTCCTTGAATGCTTTTGCTTGTTGCAAGGCGTTTTGGCCTGTCGTGGCGTCCAGCACAAGCCAGACGGCATGCGGCGCGCCGGGCAGTGCCTTCCCAATCACACGCTGAACCTTCTTTAGTTCTTCCATTAAATTGAAGCGCGTGTGCAAGCGACCGGCCGTATCGATGACGACCAAATCGACACCGCGCGCCACACCGGATTGGACGGCGTTGAAGGCGACGGCACCCGGGTCTGATTCAGGCGCGCCTGCCACCACATCCACCTTCAGCCGGTCTCCCCAGACTTGAAGTTGATCCATCGCCGCGGCGCGGAATGTATCTGCCGCGCCGAAAAGCAGAGTCTGCCCGTCAGACTGAAAACGCTGGCCCAGCTTGGCAATCGTTGTGGTTTTACCGGAGCCATTGACACCGACCACCATAATCACAGAGGGTTTATCCCTCCAGTGGAGGTCCGGCGCGGGGTCGAGCCTGGAACGGAGCTCCGTTTGGAGCACCTCCGAAAGCTCTTCGGAGCGAGTCAGCCCCCGGCTTTGTACGGAGCGGTGCAGCGAGTCCAAAATTTCAGCTGTGGTCTCGATCCCCACATCGGCTTGAATAAGAAGAGTTTCCAGGTCATCCCACGTCTCTTGTGTGATCTCAGTAGCACCCAGGAAAGTAGCAAGGCGTCCGAACGCCGTTTTGCTCGTTTTCGCAAGCCCACTTCTCCATTTCGCAAAAACATCAGCCATGACGGGCGATTATATCATGGGGGTTTCTATGATATACTCGTTTTTCGATTGAGGGCAAGTTCAAAATATTGGTTGCTGCAAAAAGAATACGCCTGAAAAGGCAAATTGTAAAAGGTGTATGATTATGGCAAATGAACCGATTCACGTTACCGACGGCGCATTCGAGAAGACTGTCCTACAGTCCTCCATCCCTGTCATTGTTGATTTTTGGGCGCCCTGGTGCAACCCATGCAAAATGGTTGCACCGACTCTCGAGAAACTGGCAAAGGAATATGAAGGAAAAATCCTGGTTGCAAAGATAAATACGGACGAAAATCCCGAATGGATGATGAAGTATGGCATTCAGGGCATTCCAACCATGTTATTCGTCTCCAATGGGAAAATTGTCCATCGGCAGGTTGGTGCTTTACCGGAACGCATGTTACGCGATGTTGTGACACAATTTATGGAGGTCGTCAGTCAATCGTAGCCCCGCATGCATCGCTCCATCCTTTCAGGAAGCGTGCGGGGTAGCCCAAAGGAGGGCCTGATGAAAAAGACCGTTGTCGTTCTCACTTCGATATTTGCATTATTGCTCAGCGCGTGTACGGCGATTTTTACTCCAACGCCCGACACAGGACCGACGGTAGATACAGCCGGGACATCGGATGCGCTCTTCAAGACCGCTGTTGCGCAGACGTTGACGGCTCAACCTACGCTTCCACCTGTTTCCGTTACCGATACGGCAACCCTTCCCATAGAGTCACCAGTCCTCTCCTTCACCGATACTCCGATCGCGACTTTCACACCCATCCCCAACCTGACGACAACCCCTGCAACCGCAACCAGCGGGTCCGCAATTGCAACAATTAGTCCCGTAACGTTTACGGCTACTCTTGCAACAGGCCAGTTAACAGCCTCTCCAACGCTGGGAATACGCAAGTATGGAACTTTACCGCCAGCCGTTCCGTTTAACCGTATAACGCTGAGCAACAAGGCAAAAGCGGAAGCTTATATTTCCCTGCAGGTAACCATGAAAGACGGCAAATTCTCCATTATTGAGTACCCTGTTGAGGGAACAATAAAAATCGAGGCGCCGGTAGGATCTTATCTTTATGTGGCCTGGGTGGGCGGCCGGAAGATGGTCGGAAACTTCAAACTCAATCACGACGATGAACTTTTGATCACTCTCTATAAAGATAGAGTGGTTATTAAATAGAAAACCAAACATTCCATCAAACCAATCAATTGAAGGTGAATCAATAAATGAAACAAAAAACATTTGTCGTTAGTGTTGTCCTGCTCTTGCTCGCCAGTGCGTGCGCTCCTCAGTCAACACCGACGGTAAACCCAGCAGACATTCAAAGCACTGCCCAGGCAGCAGCCTTCACCATGGTGGCTGAGACTCAACAAGCATTGCCAACCGCCACTCCTGTGCCGCCCACGGCGACCCCAAGCCCCACCACTACAAGCACACCTCCTTCTTTGCCGACACTCGGTACACAGGAAGGGCTGTCGACCGGAGTGGCACTTCCGACGGGCTTGCCAACGTTTACTCCGCAATCCTCCTCGGGCGCTCCGAGTTCCGGCAACAACCAGGATCCGTGCAACCAACCCTTGACTTCCTGGCAGGGACCTACGGTAAACTTCACCATAGCGAACCAGACCAAGCCGCAGGGGAGCATCGTTTTATCCATGTACGTGGTGACAGAGATGAACCAGTGTGGATACCTTATTATCACGGGTGATAGCTTCACCGGACCCGCCGGACAATACAGCGCAGGAGCGTTTATTACCGGCAAAAAGAATCTCAAATCATTCGGCAGCTTCAAAATTCCCGGGGGCAACTGGAAAATTGTCGTAAGGAACGAAAACATTACCGCAGCAGGCAGTTGCTACCCCGACTGCTAAACTCATCAGGAGATATTTACAAAACATGAAACGTTTTTCCACTATCACCGTAGTTATTGTAATCACCTTGATCATCAGCGCATGTGGAGCGGAACCTGTGCCGACGGTCAATCCGGTAGATGTACAAAATACCGCTGTCGCGGCTGCCTTTACCATGGTCGCGCAGACGCAGGCAGCCATTCCTACCGCAACACTCCCGCCACCCACCGAAACACCCACGCAGACGCCTATGGCAACGAATACACCCCTGCAATCACCGACGGCTATAGGTGTCATTTCCTCGCCTACGACTGCACCAGCCGCTAATACCGGTGGTGATCCCTGTGCAACCAGAGTGCTTTCAGGAGATCTAAAGGGCAAACAAACGATTATCAGGATTTGGAATACAACAAAAGCGCCGATTACTGTATCCCTCTACCTCAATGAGACAGCCGCTCACGGGGAGTGCGGGTATAGGTCTTATACTCTTCCCAAGAATGGGGATGTTGTGATCAGGGATCTGGTTTACGGTTGCTACAACCTGTGGGCATGGAGTGATGCTCAGGGCAATAAATTTAATTCCAGTGGTGGTGGCTGCATCAACAATCCGGATAAATGGACATTTGAAGTTAATACAGCGACGGTCAAATTCGTAGGTCCATAGACCGATCAGGTAATCATTAAGTACAAAGAAGTGAACAGGGTCTGCTCACTTCTTTTTATTTTAAGGGGAACAACTGTGATACATAAACCGTCATTCCATAAATATCCATCGGAGGCTAAATGAACATCCGAATCATGGTGTTAGTAATGTTTATTGTGGCCGCTTGTGCTCCACTCCCAAAAATAACTGCTGAACCTGGAGTTTTACCGCCCGATACCGCAGTAACCAGCCCACCTGAAGATGACATGCCACCAAATGAACCATATGTAAACCCATTTTCGCCAAAACCAGGAGATGAGAAACTCACTCGCGGCAATGTCTTTATCAACGAAGCCAGTCTGGTGATCCGCGAGAGCTATCCCCCGCAGGTTTCCTTGTCCCTCGCTGGAGACCTGCCCACACTGTGTCATGAGCTGAGGGCAGAAATCGCCTCGCCAGATCAAGAGAACAAAATTATGGTGGAGGCATATTCTGTTTCCGACCCAAACGCGGCATGCATACAAGGACTCGAACCCTTTCAAGAGTATATTGACCTTGGAACGTTTCCGAGCGGACATTATTTGGTTTGGGTAAACGGTGAATTGGCTGGTGAGTTTGATTCGTAAATAGGAATCAAGGCAGGAT
>Ga0105104_10000355_pt1 | contig 35045 bp, 38 predicted proteins | sample PPLLaktember2015_3_FD_87034 | JGI IMG/M metagenome (GOLD analysis project Ga0105104, IMG submission 87034) | Freshwater sediment microbial communities from Prairie Pothole Lake near Jamestown, North Dakota, USA - PPLs Lake P7 Core (6) Depth... | ecosystem: Environmental > Aquatic > Freshwater >... | reverse complement strand
TCGGGCGAATCATCCGTGCCAAGCAAAAGGATGTTTGTCCGCAATGGGGCAAAGAAATAGAATAACACCAGCACCAGCAATACAAGCGGCCAGCGTCGAAACGTTCTACGCTGTACAGGGATGGCGCGGACAGGCTGCAAACGATCCATTCGGCGGGTAGGTTGGGTGAAATCCAGCATAAGGGCAGAATTGTAAAGATTCATTATGAATCCAGCCTTAGCAGCGGTGGAACACAAATCATTGTAGCTCGTTCTACCTTACAGAGCCTGCGTTTTGTGAGGTGGAATGACACAACGCACCAGAGCATAATTTTATTCTTAGCACAATCTTAGAATTTGCAGAGGCAAAATAGACTATGGTAGGATTGAACTTGCAAAGACGCATGGCTTGAAATCTAGCCAGCGCTTCCCAGCAAATCCTCACGACAGCCCACACAACTTTTAACGAACCCGTTATGCGGATTATATCCAGCTCGGAAGCCAACCTTACAGGTAGGTGCAAATGACAATGATCAACTTTAGGCAAACAGGGGGAGCCATGGGCAGGGAAACCACCATGGACCTGGATCTGGACAGCGTACCCGGACCTACAGCTCAACGCTTGCACGGTCTGCTCAGCGAATCGAATTTTTTCGAGATCCCAACGATCAACAATCTGCTTGCCGGCCCCGATGAATATGAATATACCATCACGGTTGTTGCCGGTAATTCGCTGCACACCGTGCATGTCACCGACACATCCATGCCAAGATCGCTGCGTCCGCTGGTCGAGGAACTGACTGAGCTTGCCAGGGCAACGATGTAAGCAACAGAGTAAACATGTATTGAAATCCTGTCAAAATCGTGCTATTGTATAAGTGGAACAGGTCGGTTCCGGAAAGGAGTTCGCCATGACGGACTGGGACCTGATGACCGAATACATCCACAATGCCATGTACCGGGTCGACAAGGCACACGCAGCCACCCGGCAGGTGCGGGAACACGCCACCCCTCAGACCATCGACAATTTCCTTGCGCAAATGCAGGAGCTAACCGAAAACCTCACCAACCTTCAAACGGTGCTCAATAACCAGGAAGCCTTTGCTCTTGATGAATTCGCAGATTGGTTAAGCAAGGGATTTACAGGTAGACCTTCGGAGTATCGACGCACACCGCGCATGCAGATCCATATTCGAACCTGATAGCGAAGCGTAAACAACCAACTAAAAATGCAGAGCAGTGCTGAACAAGCAGTCTACTCTGCATTTGTTTTAAAAGCTCTTTCACGCCTTGTGGGGAAATTGCAGTTAAAATCCAAAGATGGCTGAAGAACTCACCCCTGGTGAATCGAACAGAGTTGGCAGGGGCCGGATCGCAGCCGCCCTGTTGGCCGCGATCCTGGCTGTTTCCACCGCTTCGATCTTTATCCGGTTTGCACAAGCCGAGGCACCCTCCCTCGTCATTGCCGCGCTCCGGCTTACTTTTGCAACACTTCTGCTCGTGCCGATTGCATGGACGCGCCATCGCGACGAGTTGAAGAGTCTGAGGCGCAGTGAGATCACACTTGGCATTATTTCAGGACTCTTTCTTGCCGCACACTTTGCCACGTGGATCTCCTCGCTCGAGTACACAACCGTGGCGAGCTCGGTCGTGTTTGTATCTACGGGCCCACTCTGGGTGGCACTGCTCTCTCCACTGCTGCTCAACGAACAGCTGCCGCGCCCGGCAATCATCGGGTTGGTCATTGCCATTTTAGGGGGAACAATGATCGGTTTGTCTGACGCGTGCATCTGGAACAACGGGCTTCAGTGCCCGGACATCGGTCAGATCATGCAGGGAGGCGCCATGTGGGGAAATTTCCTGGCACTCCTTGGCGCATTAACTGTCTCGGGTTATCTCATTATCGGCAGAAAATTACGGACAGCGCGCAACATCTCGTTGATCCCCTATATTTTCATGGTGTATGGCGTAGCTGCAATCGCCTTGATCGTGACCGTCTTCGTTGCAGGTCAGTCAGTGCTTGGGTATCCCATTAAAACCTATAGCTGGATTTTTCTGCTGGCGGCATTCCCACAACTCATCGGTCATTCGACGTACAATTGGGCATTACGTTATCTGCCTGCCTCGCTTGTCGCGCTCACCACGCTGGCAGAGCCAATTGCCTCTGCCACACTCGCTTATTTTCTTTTGAGCGAAATACCCACGAGCGGCGTCCTGCTGGGTGGTCTTTTGATCCTGATTGGTATCTATCTTGCATCACGACCAAAGTAGGTCAGGCGTCGCCGGGGCGACACTTGCAGCCTGACAGTTCTTGTAACGCAAAGTTTTGGCAGGTTGCCCTTTCAGGCTGCTCCGCAAAAACCCTGCCCTACGGAAGATTATGCTTACCTTATCTGCAAGAGATCACGATATGCTGCACGGCGAATTCGGACCCGCGACAAAAATGGCGATATCCATCGTCGCACGCATGGCAGAAGTTGCCGGTGCAAAGGAACTGCTTGATATTACCGGCGCGCACATTGACAGCACAGTATATATCGGTGAGGCTGGTTTGGAATTTGCCGAGCGGCTGGCAAACCTGGGTGCAAAAGTTTCTGTACCCACAACATTGAACGTTAGCGGACTCGACGAACATCACTGGCAGGAATGGGCAGTCCCCTCTAACTGGGCAAGACAGGCGTATCGACAGATGGCTGCCTATCAAAGCATGGGCACCCTCCCCACCTGGACGTGCGCGCCGTATCAAACCGAAATGCGTCCATCCTTCGGGCAGCAAATTGCCTGGGGCGAATCCAATGCAATTGTCTTCGCCAACTCGGTACTCGGCGCGCGCACCGAGAGATATCCCGATCTCTTCGATATTTGCTGTGCCATCACAGGGCGCGTCCCCGCGATCGGATTACATCTGACTGAAAACCGCGCCGGACAATTGCTCTTTCGCCTGGTGGATGTTTCAGAGCAATTACAACAAAGCGACGACTTTTATCCTGTGCTTGGTAATCTTATTGGCAAAGTCTCACTCGATAAAATTCCTGTCATCGATGGAATAACGATTCGGCCTGCTGAAGATCAACTGAAAGCCTTCGGCGCGGGGGCAGCTTCCTCGGGCGGAGTTGCCATGTTCCACATGATCGGCATTACCCCCGAAGCACCTACGTTGGAAGAAGCATTTCATGGAAATGCTCCCACAGAAGCGGTAGCGATCACCATGAATTCTCTGAGAGAAGCCCGCCGGGAATTGACGCACACAGACAGCAACCAATTGCACATGGTCGTCTTGGGTAGTCCACATTTTTCGCTGGCAGAGTTCAAACGCCTCGCGCCAATGCTGAAAGGAAAAAGAAAACACCCGGATGTGAAGTTCCTGGTCACCTCCAGCCGTGCCATGACACAACTTGCACAAAAAGCCGGCTTCCTTGAATCGCTGGAGGCGTTCGGCGCACAGATCACCGTTGATACCTGCATCCTGACATCCCCCATGCTGCCCGCAGAAATCCAGAACTTGATGACCAATTCAGCCAAGTTCGCGTATTATGCTCCGGGTTTACTGGGAAAGAAAATCGCGTTTGGCAGTCTGGAAGACTGTATCAACTCTGCGGTTGCAGGTGAGATCATTCGTGATGAAACCCTATGGCTGACATAACTTTGCAGGGAAAGACCATCATTCCAGGCGAAGCGCGCGGCAGAGCTTTGGTCAGCCATGAATCGCTTTCCTTCTGGGGAGGATACGATTGGAAAACCGGCGAGATCATTGACCGTCGACACATGCTATCTGGCTTCATTGCGAAGGATAAGATACTGGCCGTCCCGTTCACGCGCGGGTCATCCACAACAACCGCTGTTCTGCTCGAAGCGATCCGTGCCAGGACCGCACCTGCTGCGATCATCACAACCGGTACCGATTTCTTTTTTGCGCTTGCCTCGGTAGTCGCTGACGAACTTTATACCTCTCCTTTGCCGCTGATTGCCCTCGCTGAAGGCAATTTTGCGCAACTAAAAACAGATGATGAAATTCAAATCACAAACCATGGCACAGTAATTCTGTTTAGGTGAACCATGAAACTTCCCTCTCACATTTATCTAGATGAACGGAACATCCCATATGAACAAAAAAGCTTTCCGCCCGAGACAGAAAAGGGCGCGGCGAACGTCGCGCGCGTCCTGGGCTTTTCCGAACGCCAGGCGGTAAAAACGTTGATCTTTCAAGTAGACACAGGCGAACGCGTGCTCGTGATGCTCGGCGGCGATCAGAACGCAGTGTCAGGAAATCTCAAAAGGGCGATTGGTTCGCGGGATATCAGGATGGCCGAGCCGGACGTCATACAGCAAACAACAGGATATGTGATCGGTTCCATCCCTGCCTTTGGCTGGCAGCCCGCCGGGTTCCGCTCCTTCCTCGAGGCGAGTCTCGTTAAAGAACCCATCCTTGGCACAGGCGCCGGGCAATGGGGCGAAGAGATCATGATCACGCCGGAGAACTTGATCCGAGCCAGCAACGCGCTCGTGGTCAATTTGACGGAGAGGGAAAAAACCGATAAACAGTGACCAGTAAGAAATGACCAGTGCGAATTTAGGCGTATGCTATAATTTTTTCATCGTATCTTACCCTTAGGCCGCATAACATCCGAACCGCTTTTAGGCGTTTATCCCTTGTGGGGACTGTTGTGCGTCACCATTAAGGAAACTTGAGATGATTAGAGTAATAAGAACCGACTCAGACAATCAGGATTTTATTAAACTTGTAAAATACCTTGACGCTGATTTAGCCGAAAGAGATGGGAATGACCACTCTTTTTATGCCCAGTTCAATAAAATTGACAAGATTAAATATGTAGTTGTTGCGTACGAAAATAGTCGACCAGTGGGTTGCGGTGCAATAAAAGAATACACGCCAAACACCATGGAAATTAAACGAATGTATACATCGCCCGAAAGTAGAGGCAAAGGAATTGCCAGCAATGTTTTAACTGAATTGGAAATATGGGCAGCTGAATTGTCCTATGAAAAGTGTATATTAGAAACTGGAATAAAACAACCTGAAGCAATTGGGCTTTACAAAAAGAACGGATATAAACTTATTCCAAACTACGGACAGTATGCGGAAATCGAAAATAGTCGGTGTTTCGAAAAGGACATCCAATAATAATGCAAACGCACAATGAAGTTAGCAGTTAATGGAAATAAGAACCAAATATTTATTTAATAACAAATTTTGGTGTGGAGATCAATATGGACATGAAAAACATCCCCTTCGGCACTACCCTGTGGTCGCACATAGAGCCCACTGAACACAAAGGCGAAACGGGCATGGCCTACTGGCGCACGCAACAATTTGATGATATTCGGGTTCGCCTGGTTGAATATAGTCCGGGCTACCTGGCTGATCATTGGTGTACAAAAGGTCATATTTTGCTATGTCTGGAAGGGGAATTACATACCGAGCTTGCCGACGGACGGAAGTTCATTCTGACTCCCGGGGTAAGCTATCAGGTAGCTGACAATGCAGAACCACATCGTTCCCACACCCCAAACGGGGTTAAGCTTTTTATTGTTGATTGATAAGTGAACAGCCCGGGCACCGGGCATTAAAAATTTCTTAATGGAGTCAAAATATGATTACCCCAGAGTTTCTTCTTACCTCGCTTGTTGTGGTGCTTATTCCCGGAACAGGTGCCGTTTACACGATTAATACCGGGCTTCTGCTCAGTCGGCGAGCCAGTCTTGCCGCCGCGGTTGGATGTACGCTGGGAATTCTTCCACATATTTTGGCAAGCGTATTAGGGCTGTCAGCCCTGCTTAACATGAGCGCACAGGCTTTTTCAGTATTGAAAATAGCAGGGTCCATGTATTTGCTTTACCTCGCGTGGAATATGTGGCGTGAAGCAGGAACCCTGGAGGTGAATAAGAAAAGCACAGAAAACGGTGCCTTACAAATAGCCATAAAAGCAATCGCCATAAACTTGCTCAACCCTAAATTAACGATATTCTTCTTTGCGTTTTTGCCGCTTTTTATTTCTAAAAATTCACCAGCCCCTGCTGTCGAGATGATATTGTTAAGCGCTGTATTTATGAGCCTGACCCTGATCATATTTGCTCTCTACGGAATACTGGCAAGCAGTATTCGTGCATATTTAATAAACTCACCAAAGCTGGTTAAACGCTTCCAGCAAGCGTTTGCAGTACTGTTCGCTGCATTCGCAGTTAAATTAGCGTTGAGTGAAAAATAAGAAAATGAACCAAACTAAATTCGGTTTTGCAAATATCAACAACGCACAGATTTATTATGAAACTGCTGGCCAGGGAACGCCCCTTGTGATGATCCATGCCGGAGTAGCCGATAGTCGTCAGTGGAATAATGAATTTGCGTTTTTTACCCAGAACTATCAGGTCGTCCGATACGACATGCGCGGCTACGGGAAAAGTGAGCCTGTCGAGGGCGAGTTTAACCACCTGGATGACTTACTTTCATTACTCGACACTTTGGAACTCCATGAACCCATTATTACGATGGGGTGTTCTATGGGCGGCGGATTGGCAATGGATCTTGCATTGACGCAACTCTCAAGAGTGAAAGCATTAATAATGGTCGGCTCTGCCCCAAGCGGGTTGGAATTGGATGTGCCTACACCAACCAAGTTTGCAGAGGCGGAAAAAGCCTTTGAAGCTGGTGATTTGGATCGGGTGGCTGAGATCGAAACCCAGATCTGGTTCGATGGCACGGATCGGACTCCAGGACAGGTGAACCAAGCCATGCGAAAGCTATGTTATGAAATGAATCGCAAGGCGCTGTCCAATGAAGTCAAGGAGCTTGGAAAACGCCTGCCCAACACGCAGACTCCGGCTTTTGACCGCCTGTCGGGCTTGAACATACCAGTTCTGGTTATCGTTGGCGCTCATGACACGCCTTACATACTCGCTGCTGCTAATTATATGGTGGAGAGAATACCGTCTGTCCAAAAGGTGGTCATCGAAGACGCAGCGCACTTACCCAACATGGATCATCCCTATGAGTTCCAGGGAATTGTTAAAGCCTTCCTGGAAGGTATCTCGAGCTGATATGAATATTCGTATCCCTTCATGTTGTTTGGATGAGCCTCACCCCTTCATTGTTTTTGGCATTCCTGGTTAATGGATTCACTCACCGAGTGACGTAGTTAACCTCACCTCCGTTTGACAAGGAGAAGTTATATGACAAAGAAAGTTACGTTGATTGGCTTGGGCGCGATGGGCATGGGCATCGCCCAAAGCATTCTCAAAGCAGGGTTTGACCTTACCGTATACAACCGGACTACCGCAAAGAGCGAAACACTGGCCAAACTGGGCGCTAGAGCAATGCAGTCACCGCGCGAAGCTGTATCGGATGCAGAAATCGTTATCAGCATAGTTGCTGATGATACTGCATCGCGCCAGATTTGGCTGGGTGAGAAGGGTGCGCTTGACGGCGTCAAACCTGATACGATTTTGGTCGAATGCAGTACGCTTTCACTCACCTGGATTCGCGAGCTGGCAGATCTGGCCACTGAAGGCGCACTCGCATTGCTGGACGCACCAGTGAACGGCGGACCAGACATGGCGGCTGCAGGCCAACTCAGGATGATGGTGGGCGGTGATACAACAGTACTCGAGCAAGCTCGTCCGGTACTCACATCCTTTTCCGGAGAGATCACTCATATGGGACCGAACGGTACAGGCACAATGACAAAGCTCGTGCACAACATGATGGTCGCCGTACAAATGGTCGCACTGGCGGAAGGACTGAATATGGCAGAGCGCGCGGGTCTGAGCCTGGAGCAGGTTGTCTCGATCATCACGAATAGCGGTCCTGCCAGTCCGACTGTGAAAAGAAATGCCCCGCTCATGGCTTCTCGCAACTATGGTGAACCGGGTTTTTCTCTGCGGCTTATGCGCAAAGATGTCGCTTATGCTCTGCACCTGGCAGAGGAATTGGATATACCTTTGATGACCGCTAACGCGGCGCGCGAAGTTTACCGGATTGCGGGCAAACTTGGTTACGATGACGCCGGGGTTGCGACGGTCTTTGAAGTATTGCATCAATAAGAAAGCAGATCATAATAGTCGCCATTACGACGTTGCTGACGACAAAAAGATACGAGAACTGACACATTTGTTATTTCCAGAGGGTCAGGCGATCGGAAAACGAAGATATAATAATTTCATTATTCATCATTCAACCATCAATCAGAAATTGGAGGCGGCTATGAACAATTTGATACATTCCAGTCCATTTAAAAAGGGGTTACAGATTTTCCTTGCAGTGCTACTGGGGATGGCGGTACTGGGAAACGGTGTCGCTCAGGCATCCGGCTCATGTGTTTCTCCCACAGGAGCAGGCCATTGCTTCAAATCCATCCAGGCGGCAGTGGATGCCGCGAACGATGGTGACCAGATCACCATCCGGCCAGGAAAGTATGTTGAGCAGGTCACGATCGTCGGAAAGAGCCTGTCCCTGGTTGGCCGGCATGGTGCAGTGATCCAGGCGCCCGAGGCTATGGAGGATACCCTATCGCCCGTGACGCCTCCGGAAGATCCTCAGGAAGGACGACCGATCATCCTGGTTGCCGAAGCAGAGGTCACCCTTCGCGATCTGGTCATTGACGGCAGGAACTCGGCAGCAAACAATCCCTTCCTGTACGGGATCGCCTTCATCAATGCTGACGGACTGATCCGCAGCAACGTGGTCAAGAATATAGGCTTCGGAGAGCCAACAGTTATCATCATCGATGATGAGCCGAGCTTCCAGGGTGAGGCGATCTTTGTGGTTAATTTCGGTGCGACCCCGCGCACGGTCACTATCGCGCAGAACCATGTGTTCAACTACAACAGCAGCGGCATTACCGTATTTGCTCAAGCCTTCCCGGAAGATCCGACGCTTGGGTCCCTAAACACATATATCGTCAATAACACAGTCATCGGGTCGGGATCAAATGAAGCGCTCGGCCAGTGGGGGATTTTCATCGGGGGATATAATTTTGCACAGATAACCGGCACGGTAAAAGACAATCGCATTCAAGATTTGATCACGGTTGATCAATATCCATCACCAGGTGTGGGCATCGCTACACACGACCTAACTTATGTGGAAATAGCCAACAATACCATCGAAAATGCGAATATGGGTCTTAGCATATCCGGAATGGCGCAGGTTCTTGAGAACCGGTTCAAGAAGATGGATATCGGGGTATTGCTGTTAGTCGAGTTCCCCGATTTCGGGAGTGCGATCGGCACTGTCCTAGAAGATAACCGCTTTGAGAATGTACCCATGGATGTTCTGACCGGACCGCCTATGATGTTCGAGGCGGCCGCCAAGTCAGCGTCGGAGCCAGTCCAGCCAAAGCGGCTGCCGCGCTAATCGTTACTGCTTCAAATCTTCAGTAACTGTTCACAATGTATATCTGTCAGGGATAGTGGCGTACTACCGTGTGCCACTGTCCCTGACATGCCTGCCGCGGTCAATGGCAGGCCGGGGCGGAATCAGCCATCTGGCGTAACCGCCAAAACTACAACCAACAAAGAACACAACCAAAACAAGGCACACAGTGGCACTTGAAATCCACGTCACGAATAGCATGGATGAAATCGGTGAAGCTGCCTGGGATACTTTGAGTGCTGGACAGCCATTCCAGAGCTACAACTGGTATCGCTTCGGCGAGAGGGTGATGACAAATGCGAAACCGATTCATGTGATCCTGTCGGAGTGTGGTCAAGCGATTGCGCGCGCGAGTTTTTGGCGCATTGACGATGAGCCGCTCGCGCGCGGGCTGCTGGCTGCTTTCTTGAAACGCTGGCCGCTCCTCATTTGTCGCTCTCCACTTTCGTCTACAAATGGTTTGATCCTCCCGAATCCCAAGGGCAGTGCATTGGAAGAGTTTGCCAAAATTGGACGCCGCCTGCGACGTCAGGAGGAGTGTTCTTTGTTGCTTTTCGACAGTCTGGATGCAGCCACGGCGCGCACATTTCCTCGTACAGTACACTACTCCTTTGGGATGCCAGGCACGGTCCTTCACGTTTGTGGCAACAGCTTTGATCAGTATGTCGCCAGTTTGCCACGAAAAAAGCGAAAGGATATCAAGTACGATCTTCGTAAGATCGCGGAGCGAGGGATCGTTGTCACTCGTCATCAGACTGTGGATGACCTGGACGAAGCCGAGAGGCTCTATCGCACTCTGGAAGCACGCAAAGGACCAGAGCGCAATCCCTGGGTACGTTCCATGTGGGAAAACCTCGCGATGGTGAATGGCACATGGGTTGCAGCGCGCGATGCCAACGGGCGACTACTTGCATGTGGAACAGCCTACGAGGACAATGGCGCGCAATTAGAAACAAATATGGGGCATGACACAACACCCTATGCTTATCTCGCTGTGCTCTATGAGAGTATTCGTCTGGGCTTGGAACGCGGCATGCACTCGTTCTACTGGGGAGCTACAACCTATAAACTCAAAAGACGTTTGGGGTTCTCGACCATAGAGAACGATTGTGCTGCCATTGTTTTCTAATCTTATAATTGCTACATGCATAAACCCGAAGAGAAAAGATGAAACCCCCACAAGGCTCCTCCTTTCACTCCTGGCTTTATTCCCGGCTCGCCGTCAGTGATGATCCATGACCGCATTGCCTATGGCGGCCTCTCCGATGGAGCAAAACCCATTCTACATGCTTGGAGGATCAAAGCACATTGAAACTAAAAGAAGGCAGCTTCGAACCCCACTTTGCAGTTGCTCTCCCTGAGGCCTACGCGCTGATCCGGTCGTCAAACCTGACAGTTCATCCACATGTAGCGCGTGTCATCCTGCATGGCTCGCGCGGACTCGCAGGAGGCTATCGTCCTGATTCGGATATTGATCTGAGCCTGATCGTCGATACGCTACAACGTCCAAACATGGAGCGCCAACTCCAGGATATCCTCGAGACGACCTTGAATTCCTGGCGTGCAACCATCGAGCTTGACCTGGCAGTGGTTTTTGATATCAGGAACTGCGGATTGAAATGCTTCAATCAGCGTGCATGGAATGAGCGAGCATGCAAGTTAGGCGGTATCGACTGTTTTGGACTCTACAAAACACAAAAGGGATTCAATGGGCTGGTTACGAATGCAGGCATACAGGTGAAGCGGATGTATCCTTGTCTACGAATATGGCAACGACCATAAGCTTTACTTCTTACATAAATCTTAACAAAGCCAGCCAGGGGTAATCTTTCAGGTCGTTCAGACATCGGGGTTATAGAACGCAGAGAATATCAATAGGAGAGATGCCCTATGCCAGATGTATATTCTAGGATCACAGAAATCGATCCGCAAACACAGGAACGTTTAATCGACGTATTAGAGATGCGGGCCAGCGATTCCCAGCAGCGTCGGATGTGGGAAACGTATCTATCTGGCATTGATTTTCCCCCGCCGCACAGGTCCCGGAAATTGGCTGTGGAACAGGAACTGTTAGCCGGATTTTGGCACAATGGCCAGGTGTCGCACGAGTACTTGGCGTTGATCCATCACCTGCATTCATTACCAGGGCACGTTCACTCGCCCAAGGATTGTCTAACCTTTCGTTTGAACAAAGTGATGGACGTTCCCTGCCTCTAAATGACCAGTCCTTTGATGTAGTTGTCGCACATCAAGTGTTATCCCATGTGCCACAGCCTAATCAACTGATCGCTGAAGCCTTTCGCGTTCTGCGCCCAAAGGGTTGGTTCGCCGTATTCGATGGCGACTACGCAACGGCAACAGTGGCTATCGCTGAACGTGATCCATTGGAAACTTGTGTCCATGCTTTTCGCGCGAATTTCGTCCACGACGCATGGATTGTCCGCCGCCTTCCACAGTTGCTTCAAGCCGGTGGTTTTGACGTCCAGCCGATGCGGAGCCATGGATATATCGAAGCGCCGGAGGCCGGTTACATGCTCACATGGATCGATCGAGGCACGGATGTTCTCCTGCAGGCTGGGCACATCGGCCCGGAAACCGCATCAGCCCTCAAGGCAGAAGCCAGGCAGCGAAACACGACAAGGGCCTGGTTTGGACATATCGCCTTTGCCAGCATCCTGGGCCGCAAACCTGCAGTAATCAGCGCTCAAACCCGGGCTCCCAAACTAATTTTGTAAATGACCTGGCTTTCATATCCTTCTAACTTTGAGAAGATAAAATCCATGTACTTAAATAAAAACATTTACCCGTAAGGAGGTCGAAATGGCAACTTACACCAAACCGTCAGAAGCCGAGCTTAAGCAACGGTTATCTTCCCTGCAATACGAAGTGACCCAGCACGAAGGGACCGAGCGCCCGTTCTCCAATGAATACTGGAACAACAAACATGAAGGCATCTATGTGGATGTCGTCTCCGGCGAGCCGTTGTTCAGTTCGCTCGACAAATATGACTCAGGCACGGGCTGGCCCAGCTTTACCAAGCCTCTGGAGCCGGAGAACATCGACACCCGCACCGACCACAAACTCTTCATGGCTCGCACGGAAGTCCGTTCGAAGAATGCAGATTCTCATCTGGGACATCTCTTCGACGATGGACCCGCTCCTACCGGCCTGCGCTACTGCTTGAATTCCGCGGCCCTGAGATTTATCCCGGTCGAACGGCTGGAAGAGGAAGGCTATGGCGAGTACCTGGCCCTGTTCAAGGAACAGACAAAGAAGAAAGCGGATAAAGAATAACATTGGTGATTGCCTGAAATGAAAAACGCTTCGTGCTTCACGCAATCCGGTCATCGATCTCGTTAAAAAGAGATGGCGCCGAAGAGGCGCCATCTCTTTTTAACCTCTCAAATATAAGTCGTTCAGCTCGCGCAATCTCCCTGCCAGCTCACTGCTCAAATCTTCCTCATTCAGTCGCCATTCCCAATTGCCGCCGAGGCGTGAGGGATAGTTCATGCGCGCTTCTGTACCCAGGCTGAGCGCATCCTGCATCGGCGTGACAGCATAGACCGCGACCGACGACCAGACACTGCGGATCAAGTCCCAGGAAAAATCGGCCCCATCACTGTGCAAGTAGCGGAGCGCGAATCTTCGTTCTTCCTCCGCCGCAGAGGTAAACCAACCCAGCGCCGTATCATTGTCATGTGTACCGGTGTAGGCGACACAATTCGTCACGTAATTATGCGGCAGGAAGGGATTATCAGGTCCGCTGAAACCAAACTGCAGGATCTTCATACCGGGTAAATGAAATTGCTCCCGCAGCTTAATAACATCAGGGGTAATCACGCCCAAATCTTCCGCAATAATCGGTAACGTGGAACTTTTCGATGCGCCCAGCTCGCGGGAAACCGTGGTGAAAAAATCCTTGCCGGGACCAGTGACCCATTGCCCTGTTTCAGCAGTCGGCGCTCCATAAGGGATCTCGTAATAACCTGCAAACCCACGGAAATGGTCAAGCCGCACCACATCCACAAATTTCAAGACCGAACGGAAGCGCTCCAACCACCAGGCATAACCGGAGAGCCTATGTGCCTCCCAGCGATACAAGGGATTGCCCCACAGTTGGCCTGTAGCTGAGAAATAGTCAGGAGGTACACCCGCAACGACAGTTGGCAAACTATCCTCGCCCAAAAAGAAGAGATGGGGGTTTGCCCACGCATCAGCGCTGTCGTAGGCGATAAAGATCGGGATATCTCCAACGATCCTGATCCCGCGTTCGTTGGCATACGCGCGCAGCCTGCCCCACTGACGGAAGAACAGAAATTGAAAGAAGGAATATCGCAAGATATCTTCTGTGTGATCCTTGTGCGCCTGCTCCAGCACGGATTGCTTGCGCTTGCGCAGGGACTCATCCCAATCGCTCCAGGCGCCGCCGCCGTTGGCTTCCTTGAGCGACATGAAGAGAGCGTAATCGTCGAGCCAGGAGGCGTTGTCGGCGCGGAAGCGGTCGAACTCCTCGCGGAAATTTTCAGGGGCAGAGAGATAACGGGAAAAAGCCTTTTGCAAAAGATCAAGCTTCCACGGGATGAGCAATCCGAAGTCCACGCGCGAGGCACTGAAATCCGGCATCTCTGCAAAATCAGCCTGCGTCAATAATCCGTCTTCGATGAGCGCCTCGAAACTGATCAAATAGGGATTGCCGGCGAAGGCGGAAAAACACTGGTAAGGGGAATCGCCGTAACCGGTGGGTCCCAGTGGAAGTACTTGCCAGAGATTGCACCGCGTTGAAACAAGCCAATCCACAAAGCGGTACGCCTGTGGGCCGAGATCACCAATACCATAGGAACCGGGCAGGCTGGAGGGATGAAGCAGGATGCCGCCTGAACGATCAAATCTCATTTGCGGGTCTCCGTGTTTGAATGTATTGACTTGCATGAACAACTGATTCATCGTAATCGGATTCGATGACATCCGTGCCAATTTGAGCTTCAGGCTCAACAACATAACCAGCAGGGACGACACTATTCTTGCCTATCAACGCCAGCCTGATATTTGGGTCTGCAACGCCCCAACCGATGCGCACATTCTCGCCGATGTGAGAACGTTTATCAATGATGGCACGTTCGATCACTGCGCCGCTTTCGATCACAGTATCGGTACAAATGATGGATTCTCGTACGACTGCGCCCGGACGAATCACAACACCCGGCGAAAGCACACTGCTCTCCACGCGTGAATCTGACCCAACGTAACATCCATCACAGATCATGCTCGCGAAAACGTGCGCACTGGCAGGCAAGCGGGCCGGCGGGCGTTCCTCGGTGCGCGTATGGATGATCCAGCTGCGGTTGTAGAGTTTGAGCTTCGGGGCGGGCGACAACATATCCATGTGAGCCTGCCAGTAGGATTGGACGGTACCTACATCCATCCAGTACCCTGAATAAGGAAAGGCAAAGACCCGGGCATCCGAGGTAACCAGGCGTGGAATAATATCTTTTCCAAAATCATGCGATGATTCAGGGTTCATACGATCTTCCCAGAGAATCCTATCCAGAAGATCCCGATTGAAAAGATAGACTCCCATATTGGCAAGATTGGAGGGAGGCTCGGGTGGTTTTTCCAGAAAAGAGGTGACACGATATTTATTGTCTGTCGTAATAATGCCGAAACGTGAAGCTTCTTCCATGGGAACGTGGATCGTGCCCATGGTCAAATCCGCTTGCTGATCCAGGTGGAAGGAAACCATCGGCTCGTAATCCATCGTGTAAATATGGTCGCCGGAAAGGATCAGCACCAGGTCGGGATAGTCTTTTTTGATAAAGCTAAAGTTTTGCTGGACCGCATTTGCCGTTCCGACAAACCAGTCAGAATCGTTGCGCGCTTTATAGGGGGTGAGAATCTTGACTCCACCGGTGAAATCACGGTTCAAATCCCAGGGTGCGCCTGAACCGACATGCTCGATCAGCGATTGAGGACGATATTGCGCCAGCACCATCAGATCGAAGATATCGGAGTTAACACAATTCGATAGTGGAAAATCAATAATACGATATTTGCCAGCGAAGGGAACCGCAGGCTTCGCCCGCTTCACTGTAAGCACACCCAGCCGGGAACCTTCGCCTCCGGCAAGAATCACTGCCCGTATTTTCATGGTTTACCTCAGCCTTCGCGAATTCCGAATCCACTTGTCGTACGAAGAGGAGCGGCGCTTTCAGCCATCAGTTTTTTATAGACTTCAAGATACTTGCTTGCCGAATTCGACCAGGAAAAATCCTGCACCATACCCGCTAATTGTAGATTCATCCAGCGGGAATGGTACGGATGTAAATTCAAAGCCCGACGGAGTGCGTCATTAAATGACTTTACTTTCGTATCGATAAAGACAAAACCGGTTTCACTGTCCGTGACCGTGTCATGTAACCCACCGACGGCGCGCACGAGCGGGACGCTGCCGTAGCGCATGGCGATCATCTGCGAAATGCCGCAGGGTTCGTAGCGTGAGGGCATCAGGAAAATATCGGAACCAGCATAAATTTGGCGCGCCAGTTTTGCATCGTAGCGCGTCTCAACCGACACGCGCTCCGGCAGTTCTTCCTGCAATTTCTTGGCAGCTACTTCCAGGTTGGGATCGCCCGCACCCAACAGAACCAACTGCCAATCCCATTTCGCCATCATTTTCAAACCTTTGAGGGCAATGTCAATCCCTTTGGCCTGGTCCATGCGCGAAACCATGCCGAGCAAAGGCACATCCGGATTGACAGGCAGCCCGACCCGTTCCTGGAGTGCAGCTTTGTTGCGCGGGCGGTCGGCAAGGCTCCTGGCGTTGAAATTTACTGCAAGGGTGGGATCTGTCTCCGGATCGAAGGAAGCGATGTCAATTCCATTTAGAATGCCCTGCAGGCTGTCGGTTCGATTCCGAAAAAAGTCCTGCAAACCACAGCCAAATTCTTCATGCAGAATTTCATTGGCATAGGTGGGGGAGACAGCCACGATCGCATCTGACGCCCACAACCCGAGCGGCATCGGCATGACGCGCGCCCAATCGGGCAGGTCGGTGTTCGCAAGCGGCAACCCATACTCCTCCAGAAGATCTTTGACATCGGGACCCAAAAATGGAAGATTATGAATCGTCACAAGCGATGAAACACGCCGGGTCTTTTCCTTCCAGCGTTTTACCAAATTCCCATAGGCGGTCAGGGCGGTGTGCCAGTCATTGGCGTGAATGACATTCGGTTCCCAATTGATCTGACGCGGCAGTTCCAGCGCAGCCAGTGAAAAGAATACATACTTCTCGGCATCGAGTTTGCTGTTGGAGGAATAGACGGAACCGCTCGAGCGGATCGGATCGCCGTTGATGAAATAAACCGGCATACCTTCCAGCACGCCTTCGGACACCTCCACCTGGACCTCGGTTTTGCCGCGCGGAATCGAATAGATCCCCACTGCCTTGAGTGAATCCGACCGGATCACAGAGTGATGCGGCAGGACAAGCCGCACATCAAGTTTGATCTCATCGTTGGAAAGTGCCCGCAGAGCACGCGGGAGGGTGCCCGCCACATCTCCGAGTCCCCCCACTTTTACAAAAGGTTCGGCTTCCGCCGCCAGGAAAAGTATATTGATGGTTCGAGGCATGTATCAATTGTACAACGAAAATCCAGAGACCCTTAAGTCAATTTGCACATTGTCGCCTTTTTCGGGCGGTGATAGGATGTGCCACGGAATGACAAAATACATCTGGCGTGTAAAAACACGCCTGCCCGAACGATATCTGACTCCCTGCAAAGTCCTTGCGCGCGGGAAAATGAATACCTGCCTGGTTGAATTTGAAGATGGTTATCAGGTGACTACCAGCCGGAATTATGTGATGAAGTGGGAAACCATGCAAAGAAAGTTAGCGAAGCGATCTCTGAAAAAATCAGATATCTCCAAAAATAGCAATGCATAATTTTTTTAGCCACGGACACTTGCACCGCACTGCGCCGAGCGCAGCACGGTACAGTGCAGGTGTTTCACTGATTTGCACAGATTTTTAAAAAGCAATCCGTGAAAATTTGTGTAATCCGTGGCTGTTTTTGATGAATAAAAAAGAAAAAGGGCGGACCATGGTCCGCCCCTACAAGGGTGCCTGATGGGTTTCGAACCCACAACATCTTCCTCCACAGGGAAGCGCTCTGCCGTTGAGCTACAGGCACCGTATTGCGGACGAGATTTTACCATAAATTATTTGAGATGCAACACGGCCAGGACTTCCTCTCCGAGCATTTCTCCGGTCTCGACAAATCCCAGGCTGGCGTACAACTTTCTTCCCGCCTCATTATCAGGCTCATAACTAATGCCAACATCCTTGATCCGATCATCCTCCCTGAACCTCTCGAGCATCCAGTTCATGCCAAAGCGGCCATATCCCATGCCCTGGCACTTTTCGTCCACCATCAGGCGGAAAATGAAGGCCTGCAGATTAGAAGATGGGAAGCTGTAGCCATACATGAGAAAGCCCACCGGTGCATCATCGTCAGTATAGATGCCGCAGGCATAGGTCTCCCAATGGCTGCCATTGTCATCGTCAAAACCAAATTGTGCCTGCGCGATCGAATACAAATTCGACGCCACAAAATGCTTCTGGTCCTCACGAACCGTGAGCTTGATCAGCTCCCGCCAGTTGGCCCTGGTAACCGGGCGGATCTCAGGCACTTAGCACCTTCCTTATCGTTTCTGCGACGGCTTCACGCGCCACCGAGACCTGTTCGCCACTGATCAGATTTTTCACCGCCACCTGACCTTTTTCCACTTCATCCGGTCCGAGCACGAGCGTGACCTTTGCACCGATCCGGTCGGCATACTTGAACTGTTTCTGTAACTTGGCGGCTTCGGGATAGCAAACCACATTCAACCCGGCACGGCGCAACTCGCTGGCAAGCTTGAACGCGTCAGTCATTCGGTCCCGATCGAACACGGTCACAAAGACCGGAGCAGGATTAATGTTCAAATCGTTGGGCAGCAATCCATATTTTTTGAGGATCAGGCTGATGACAACATCACCCATTGCAAAACCAACCGCTGGGACAGGGTCACCGCCCACATCGCGAGTAAGATTGTCATAGCGTCCCCCGCCCCCCGCAGAACGTCGGATGTCCCCTTCAACTTCCCAAGCCTCAAACACTGTACCGGTGTAATATAAAAGTCCGCGCATAATGGAGGCATCAAATTCAAAGTACTGACGCAAGCCCAATGCCTCAATCACAGCAAAGAAACGCGTCAGGTCAGCAGATTGCTTCCACAGATTCTTGTCAGCCAGCATTTCTTTCAAGTTAGTGGTCTGCTCGGGGGAAAGTCCAATGTCCTTTCCATATTCCATCCATGCTTCCGGTGTCATCTTGTCGCGGCGGTCGATCCACGAGGAGACAGCCGGGCGCTGCTCAGCCGGGATATCGAAGGCATCGAAGCGGTCATCGATCAGGCTACGATTGTTGACTTTAATGATGACCTGTTGCGGCTTGAGTCCGACCCGCTCAAGGAATGCCGCCAGGATCGCTGCATTCTCTGCATCTGCCTCCGGCGTGCTGGTTCCCAGCATATCCACGTTCCACTGGAAGAATTCGCGCGTGCGGCCCTTTTGGGGGCTCTCGTAGCGCCAGAACGGTCCAAACGACCACCAGCGCACCGGGAAGTTCAGTTCGTTTTGCTTTTGAGCGATCATACGCGCCAGGCTCGGCGTGAGCTCGGGGCGCAACGTAATCTCAGAACCGCCACGATCGGTGAAGACATAGGACTGTTCCTTGACCAGCTCTTCCCCTGACTTTGCCGCATACAGTTCGAGCGATTCCAGGATAGGCGCTTCCCATTCCTGATAACCAAATGACTCGGCGACCGCGCGCATTTGGCTGTATAACCAAATGCGCATCGCCATTTGCTCGGGATAAAAATCGCGGGTACCTTTTACTGCTTGAATGATTTTTTTCATGAATGCTCCTCGTCTCGACGCCTTCGTCGCGCCCGACCACCGTCAAAATTCAGTGATTGAATTTTAGTTTATTTTTGGTATAATTTTCCGACAGAAAAGATTCAGGGGTGACCCTCAACCAACCTATCAAGGAGCTGCCCAATGGAAATCAATTATCAGGAAACTTCAAAAGACTTGCTCACCCGCATTGACATCCATGAGAAGTATGGTTCAGCCAATATTGACCAGTGGACCAACGATCTGCTCAAGCCGCAAGCCGGCATGAACATTCTCGATATTGGCTGCGGCGCCGGCAAGCTATGCTTCCTGTTCGACGATTATACTAAAGGTGCGGCAAAAATCACGGGCGGCGACTTCTCAGAAGAGCTTTTGAATAAGGCGCGCGTCAGGAACAAGGAGCGGGGCTCGAATATCGATTTTCAATACCTGGACTTCAACAAACCATTTAATTTTGCAGACAACGCGTTTGACCTTTGCACAAGTGCCTTCGCGATTTATTACGCTTCCAATCTGGACTTTACATTTGGCGAGGCTCATCGGGTGATTAAACCAGGCGGACGGCTTTTCGTCTCTGGTCCACTGCCTGAGAACAAGCAGATGTTCTACGACATTATCAAAGAAGCGACAAACATGACGATCCCGCCGATGCCAGGTTCTTCACGCTTCAAAGGTGATATCTTCAATACAATCGACAAAATCTTTGCCAGGACTGAATTACATAAGTTCGAAAATCACCTCACTTTCCCGGAGGTCGCGCCTTTCATGGAATACGTGCGCGCCTCGCTGAGCGAAGACCGCAAACTGTGGACCTCCATGTTCAATGGCAAAGAGGAATACGAAGCGTTGATCCAATCAATCGAGAAAGTGGCTACACGCTGGTTTGAACGCGACGGCAAGCTGGTTATGACCAAAGTCGTTGGTGGGATTTTAGCAACGAAGTAAAGCATGTCGTTGCGAGAGCATTCGCGCTGAGTGCTACGTAAACGAAGCAATCCCAACCTTAGTAATCAGGAGATTGCTTCGCCTGCGGCTCGCAACGACATAATAGACAATGAGGAGAGATTTATGAGTAGCAAACTGATTGACCTGAGTCATGAAGTCGAACACGGGATGATCACGTACAAAGGTCTTCCCGCCCCGATCATCTGTGACTTTCTTTCGAGGGAAGAATCCCGCAAACATTACGCCGTAGGGACCGAGTTCAATATCGGCAAGATCGAAATGGTTGCCAACACCGGGACCTATGTGGATAGTCCTTTTCACCGCTTTGCCGATGGGATCGATCTTTCAGAGCTGCCGCTCGAGTCACTGGCTGATCTGGAAGGCGTTGTCGTTCACGCCCAAACTTTCGGGCGCGCGATCCCGGCGCAAGCCTTTCAGGGATTGAACGTAAAGGGCAAAGCAGTGCTGATACACACAGATTGGGCACGTCACTGGCGCACAGACCAATACTTTGAGGGTCATCCCTTCCTCACAAAAGACGCGGCGGTATTTTTAGCGGAATCAGGCGCGGCGTTCGTCGGCATCGACACCTACAACATCGACGATATCACGGACGGTACGCGTCCCGCTCACACGATCCTGTTGGGCAATCGCATCCCGATTTGCGAGCACATGTGTGGACTGGAAAATCTTCCCGACCGCGGCTTTCGCTTCCATGCCGCGCCCGTGAAAGTAAAAGCATTTGGAACGTTTCCTGTGCGGGCCTACGCAGTGTTGGACAAATAAACAACTATGAACTTTTTCGGCAAGCAAGTCCTTTTTCTGGGCGCCCACCCCGACGACATCGAATTAGGGTGCGGCGCGCTCCTGCATCACATCGTCAAACAGACGGAAGTCCTGTGTGTCACGCTTTCTGACAATCAGAAAAACCCCGCTCTGAAAAACGTGAAAGCGGAGCATTACCAGGCGCTGGCTGTGTTGGGCGTGCCAAAAGAAAAAATTGTATTTGGTCCGTTTACGACGCGTATATTTCCGGACGCCCGGCAGGAAATCCTGGAATACTTTCTCCAGCTTCGCAGCGACTTCAATCCCGACCTGATATTTGTCCACTCCAAACAGGACATTCACCAGGACCATCTCACCATGACCGACGAAGCCCTGCGCGCCTTCCGCGGCATTACCGTCCTGGGTTTTGACGTTGTCCGATCTTCCTACGGCTTCTTCCCACACTTTTTGGTCGAAGTGACGGAAGAGGATGTAAACAGGAAGATCGAAGCCTTATCCAAATATGAAACCTATCGCGATCGCTATTATTTCAACAGCGAACTGACGCGCTCCATCATGGTGCGGCATGGCGCGCTGGCGGAATGTCCTTTTGCAGAGGGCTTTGATATTTTGAGAATTGTGGGAGAATTTTGCAGAGCTTAAAACTAAGAAGAGGCAGGTATGGAATTCAAGACTCTTTATCAGGAACTTCAGAACAGCACGGACATCATTCGTGCTTTGTTATCCTGTATTGCACAGGAAGAGGCGCGTCTGAAGCCTGACGCCGATTCGTGGTCCATCCTCGAGGTGATCTGTCACTTACACGATGAAGAACGTGAAGACTTTCGAGAGCACCTGGACTTCATCCTGCACCGCCAGAACGAGGAGTGGCATGGAATTGATCCGCAAGGCTGGGTGACAGAGCGCAACTACAACAAACAGGATATTGCCGAAATGCAGAAAAAATTCTTTCTGGAACGTGAAAAATCCCTGGAATGGCTCAAAGGATTATCGAACTCAAATTGGGAAACTCTTTACACATCCCAATTCGGCTCAATGAAAGCCGGAGATATGTTCGCCTGCTGGGTTGCGCATGACAATTTGCACATCCGGCAGCTTGTCGAACTTCGACGAAGGAGGATAGAAAATATCGCAAAGCCCTACGAGATCGAATACGCAGGCGAGTGGTAAGGTAACAAAAAGACGAAAGCCAGCGCTTTCGTCTTTTGATTTCACATGATTTATTCCTTCGGGATTCCCACCTGTATCATCCCATCTTCTACTCTCACCGGGTAAGCAGGGACGTCGACCACAACCGGCAATTGCACCGCTTTCCCTGTCCGCACATCAAACTCGCCGCCATGCCGCGGGCAGACGATGTTATAGCCTTCCAGATCCCCATCGCCCAGGGGACCATCATCATGGGTACAGATGTCAGCAATCGCAAAAAACTGGTCGGCGATATTGAAAATGACAATCGACTTGCCCTCCGCCTCAATAAACAACCGCTCACCGTTACGAAGCTCCGAGGCAGGAGCAATTTCCAGATATTCGACTTTCGACGCTTCCACCTGTGTGTAATTGAACATTTCACTCCACCAAACTGTCACCGGCTTCCCCCAAACCATAAACGCCGGCCTTCAATACCTTGAGGGAAAGCAAGGCGCACTTCAAACGAACGGGCCCCAGGTCAATGCCAAGCATATCCAGGATGTATTCCTTATTCAACTGCTTGACTTCCTCTAAAGGCTTGCCAATGATCGATTCGATCAGCAAATCTGCCGAGGCTTGCGAGATCGCGCAGCCATGACCGTTGAAGCGCGCATCGGCAATCGTGCCACCTTCATCCGTGCGCAACGTGATCTCGATGTGATCGCCGCACAGCGGGTTATTGTCTGAAAACTGGATATCATGCGGATCAAGATGCCCACGATAACCAGGGTTCTTATAATGTTCAATGATTATTTCGCGATAGAGATCGTCCATATTCACTCCCGTCATTGCGAGCGACCAGCGGGAGCGAAGCAATCTCATTATGAATGAGAGATTGCTTCGTCGGGCTACACCCTCCTCGCAATGACGATTCTTACTTATTATCCAAACAGTTCCTTCACTTTGTAGATGCCGTTCACGAGCAGATCCACTTCTTCCCTGGTGTTGTAAAGATAGAAGCTGGCACGTGAGCTTGCTGGGATTCCAAATTTTTCGTGCAAGGGCTGGGCACAATGATGGCCCGCACGAACGGCAATCCCGTCCTGGTCCAGGATCTGCGCCACATCATGCGGATGGACACCCTCCAATGTGAATGCGGTCACACCACCCTTGTGTTGCGCGCTGGGTCCGAACACTTTTACCCCCGGCACTTCTTCCAACCGTTCGAGGGCGTATTCCGTGATCTCGTGCTCGTGCGCGGCAATCGCGTCCATACCTACCGCGGAGAGGTAATCAACCGCCGCGCCAAAGCCGACCGCTTCCGCGATGGCGGGAGTCCCGGCTTCGAATTTATAGGGCAGGCTGTTCGGACGGAATGATCGCAGATGGACCTCTTTGATCATGTCCCCGCCACCCAAAAACGGCGGCATGGATTCCAGCAACGTCATTTTTCCATACAAAACGCCGATGCCCGTGGGACCGCACATCTTGTGCGCAGAAAAAGCCAGGAAATCCGCGTCGAGAGCCTGCACATCCATCTTGAAATGAGGTACAGATTGGGCCGCATCGACCACAGTCACGGCCTCAGCTTCGTGGGCGAGACGAATGATCTCTGCAGCAGGGTTGATCGTACCGAGGACATTGGACATGTGTGTAAACGAGACCAGTTTCGGGCTGCGTGCAAGCAGCTTTTTGTAGGCTTCCAAATCAAGCAAGCCATCGCCCGTGACGGGAATGAAATCCAGCTCGATGCCGCGCTCTGCCTGAAGGATATGCCACGGAACCAGATTGGAGTGGTGCTCCATCTCCGTCAGGATCACCAAGTCGCCTGTTTTCAGGTTCGCGCGCCCCCATGAATACGCAACAAGATTGATCGATTCGGTGGTATTGCGGGTGTAAATGATTTGATGTGCAGAGGGCGCGTTGATGAACCGTGCGATCTTCACGCGCGCCTGCTCATACATTGCGGTTGCTTCTTCGGCAAGCGTGTGAACACCCCGATGGATATTCGCGTTCGAACGCCGATAGTAATCATCCATCGCTTCGATGACCGCCAGAGGCTTTTGGGATGTCGCCGTGGAATCAAGATAAACCAGCGGAACACCTGGTTTGGTCTCCCGCTGGAAAATAGGAAAGTCTTTGCGGATCTCGTTTACATTGAGCATGTTGAAATTAAATAAACACGTACACAGGTAAACAATCATTGACGCATACTAGTTGACCTGCCTACTTGTGTACGTACTTATTAATAGTCGGGGATCGCTTTTTCTCTTTTGACGGACTTTTTCGCAACAGAGCGGATGTTCTCTGAGTTCAGCGGATACCAGAGGATACGGTCGGGGACCATCCAGCCATCGGTCAAAAAGACATTCGAGCGGAATTGCACCGCGACCATTTTATTATCCACTTGCACAACAATCCCGCGGATCCAGCCGCGCACACGTTCCTTGTTCTTCTCGTGATCACAGTAGACCTCAACAGTATCACCGACTTGAAAATCATGTGTGATGCCGGGGGCATTCATAAACGTGAATTGCGGCAGACGCGGTCCTTTTTGTTTGCGATCATCAGCCTTGGTCAAACTACGCGGAGGTGAGATTTTGTTCACAACACGTACATTTTCAGCTGCGCGTGACTTTGCCTGCACAGCCTTTTTCGATTTTTCCTGAACCTTTGTTTTCTTCGTTTTTACTGGCATGAGTGCTCTCAATTCTTTCTCTAACTTTTTGAACATAGTGTAGGTTTACGCCATTTTATTGGCGATATACTCCTGAAAACGTTCCCGCACGCCTTCGAACGGAATACGCTGGAAAATGGGATCGAAGAATCCCTCCACGACGATTTTCTCGGCTTCGGCCTGCGGGATGCCGCGCGACTTGAGGTAGAACAGCGGTTCCTGTTCGAGCTTGCCTACCGTCGCGCCATGCGTACAGCGGACATCGTCCGCCAGGATTTCCAGACCCGGAATGGAATCGGCGCGCGCCCCATCGCTCAGGACCAGATTCCGGTTCGCCTGATAGCCATCCGTTTTCTGCGCGCCCGGGGCAACGTAGATCATGCCCTGCCAAACGGAACGGCTCTTGCCTTTCAATGCGCCCTTGAACAACAGGTCGCTGGTGGTATGTGGAGCCAGGTGATTCTGCTGTGTGTCGTGGTCGAGGTGCTGGTTGCCATCGGTGAAATAGAAACCGGACATGCGGCCCTGGGCGCCTTCGCCAGCCAGGTCGAGCTCGGAAAAGTTCTTGGTGAGACGCGAACCGATCGCGCCGAAGATCCAATCCAGGTTGCCGCCGCGTTCGACGCGCACGCGCTCGTGTGAGAAATTCCAAACGTGACGCCCCCACGACTGCAGCTCGACGAACTTGAGCGAGGCATCCTGCATGACCTGGATCTCGACGATGCCCGCGTGCATCGAGTTGGCAGCCATGTCATCGGGCGACGCCGATTCGTGGACATACGTTACCGAGGCGCCCTCATCCACCAGGACAAGGATATGCGAGACGTGAGCCAGATTCGCACCGGGTCCCCACAGCACGGAATGAAGAGGTTCCTCAACGACTACGCCTTTGGGCACATAAAGCAGGACACCGTTCTGTGCAAGTGCTCCCGCTAACGCGGCAAATTTCCCTTCTTCCACGTTTACGGTCTTGCCGATCATCTTTGCCAGCAACTCAGGGTGCTTTTGCTCGGCAGTGATCAAGTCGGTGAAGATGACGCCCTGTTTCGCAATTTTTTCATCAAGATCAAATTTTGCCGCGCCCGGTGTCAGAAGGATCTGTCCGCCATGCTGGTCCGCAACCAGAGGTTTCAATAAGTCCGGGCGTACAGAAGGAAATTCCTTTGCGCCCTCGACCAGTAACTTGAATTTATCGACTGGCAGAGCATGGATGTCTGTGCGACGCCAGGCCTCCTGTGCTGTATCGGGGAGCGAGAGTCGTTTGAACGCGTTCCAGGCTAAGGCCCGGTACGCGGCGACACTGCTTCCCTCGTCACCCGCGCGGCGGATATCGGCTTCTGAAAAAGCAAAATCCTTTGCGGCGGAATCAGCCCGGCGAGTCCTTGTAACAACTACTTTGGGTTTTTCCTGCATATTATCCGATTGATCCTTCCATTTGTAACTGGATCAAGCGGTTCATTTCAACCGCGTATTCCATGGGGAGTTCCTTGACAAGCGGCTCGATGAAGCCGGAGACAACCATGGTGGTGGCTTCCTCTTCGCTGAGTCCTCGGGACATGAGGTAGAAGAGTTGCTCCTCACCCACCTTGCTGACTGAAGCCTCGTGACCGATCGTGACATCGTCTTCATCGATCTCGATGTAGGGATAGGTGTCCGAGCGGGACTGCGGATCGAGCAGCAGCGCATCACAAACCGTGTTGGACTTGACACCTTTCGCGCCTTTATAGACCTTCAACAAACCACGGAAGGAGGCACGCCCGCCGCCCTTGCTGATCGATTTGGACGTGACCTTGCTGGTGGTGTTCGGGGCGAAGTGATACATCTTTCCGCCCGCGTCCTGGGTTTGACCGGGACCTGCGAACGCCATGGAAAGCATTTCGCCGCGCGCGCCGGGCTCCATCAAATAGCAGGATGGGTACTTCATCGTGACCTTCGAACCGAGATTCGCATCCACCCACTCATGCGAAGCATTCTCAAAGACCTTCGCACGTTGCGTGACCAGGTTGTAAACGTTGGTTGACCAGTTCTGAATGGTCGAGTAGCGCGAGCGGGCGCCCTTCTTCACGATGATTTCAATGACACCCGAGTGGAATGAGTCGGTGGTGTATTGAGGTGCCGTGCAGCCTTCTACGTAATGCACCGAGGCACCCTCCTCGACGATGATGAGCGTGCGTTCGAATTGGCCCAGATTAGCAGTGTTCAAACGGAAGTAGGCCTGCAAGGGCAGATCCACCTTCACATCTTTCGGCACATACACGAACGAACCACCTGACCACACCGCGCTATTCAAAGCAGCGAATTTGTTATCCTCGATCGGGATGACCGTCCCGAAATATTCGCGGAACAGGTCGGGGTATTTCTTCAAACCATCTTCGATGCTCAGGAAGATCACGCCTTGTTTTTCAAGATGTTCCTGGATCGAGTGATATACCATCTCGGACTCATACTGCGCGCCGAGACCTGCCAGGAACTTTCGTTCAGCTTCGGGCACACCCAGCCTGTCGAAGGTGCGCTTGATATCATCAGGAACATCATCCCATGACTTTTCGCTTTTCTCGGTAGGCTTGACGTAAAAGTAAATCTCATCGAAGTTGAGATCTTTCAGTGAAGGTCCCCAATTTGGCATGGGCCGCTTCATGAAATGGTCGAGCGCCTTCAAGCGGAACTCAAGCATCCATTCCGGCTCACCCTTCATGCGCGAAATATTCTCTACAACTGCGCGGTTCAAACCCTTTTGTGATTTGAACGTGTAATTATCATCGCGGTCGTGGAAGCCGTATTTGTATTGACCGATATCTTCTAAGATTTTTGTGTCGTCTGACATAACCATCTCCAAACTCATTAACCACTAAGGGCTAATTCACTATGCAGGAGTCTCTTCATACCTCTCGCGGATCCACTCGTAGCCCTTCTCTTCCAGGTGCAATGCCAGGTCGGGACCACCCGATTCGACGATCCGACCACCCAACATGACATGGACGTAATCGGGCTTGATATAGTTCAATAAGCGTTGATAGTGTGTGATGACCAAAACACCCATGTCCTTGCTCATCAGGGCATTGACGCCGTCTGCTACAATCCGCAAGGCGTCGATGTCCAGGCCCGAATCGGTCTCATCGAGGATCGCGATCTCAGGAGTGAGAGTCGCCATTTGCAGGATCTCGGCGCGTTTTTTCTCGCCGCCAGAGAACCCCTCGTTGAGATACCGACCCGCAAAGGTTTGATCCATTTTGAGCAGGCTCATCTTTTCCTTGAGCATCTTGCGAAACTCAGGGATGGGAATGCCCTTATCCTCGGGATTCGCTGCGCGGCGCCTGGCATTCAGGGCCGTCCGCAGGAAATTTGCGACCGTCACCCCCGGGATAGCGACAGGATACTGGAATGCAAGAAAAATGCCCAGCCGTGACCGTTCATCCGGCTCCAATTCAAGCACATTCTGTCCTTTAAAAGTGACTTCACCTTCAGTTACCTTGTAACTTGGATGCCCCATCAATGTATAAGCCAGCGTGGATTTACCTGTCCCATTCGGTCCCATAATGGCATGGACTTTGCCCTGCTCGACAGTCAAATCAACACCTTTAAGAATTTCCTTCCCTTCAATGCTGACATGCAGGTTTTTTATTTCGATTTGCGACATCAATTCTCCTGAAAAACGCCCTTTGGCGGATTTTACCTATCGGCAGCATTATAGCAGGAATAGGGTAAAAAGTCAATATTTATCACATTTTTCTAGTATATTACTAACTTCCCGGGTAAAAAATCGCCTAGGAAGGATATTTATGATATTTATCTATTATATTGACAAGCCGAAAAGGGGCTGTTATACTCTTTTCCATGAAAAGTAGGAAAGACAAAATTCTTCAAACCCTGCTCCGCAAGCCAAAGATCACCATTAACGAACTGGCTGAGGCAGTGGATATTAATCCGATCTCTGTCCGTCATCATTTGACAAACCTGCAAATGGAAGGTCTTATCGAGGCGGAGGAAGTGCGCCATGGCGTAGGGCGTCCACGCCTGGTGTACTCACTCACCGAAGAGGGTATGGAGAGATTCCCTACGAAATATTTGCGCCTGACCACGCGTTTATTGGCGCAGATGAAAGAATCCATGCCGGGACCGCTGGTAACGAAGCTTTTTAATCAGGTCGCCGAAGATTTGGCAAGTGAATATACCAGCCAGATCCAGGGTTTGAGCATGGAAGAGCGGCTGGAGTTTGTCAAAGAGTTGCTGGCACAGGAAGGCTTTACGGTTGAATGGGAAAAGAAGGGTAGCGAATATCAGATCCACGAGATTTCCTGTCCCTACTATCAGATCGGTATTGCCCATCCTGAAGTCTGCACCGTGGACCAGACCCTGATCTCGAAAATGCTTGCATTACCTGCCAACAAAGTACGGTGTATTCTTGACGGTGGTACACACTGCACGTACGTTGTACAGCCTGTTGCAGTAAAAATTTAAGTATTGACTTTAAAGTCATCTATTGAGGAAAAATGACTGAAGAAACTGTTAACGAAATCAAATGGACAATTCACGATACACATCCCGATAGAGTTCCGCTCGTGCGCGAGAAACTGTCAGAGGTGGTGGATCCTGAAATCGGGATGAACATCATCCAACTGGGATTGATCCGCGATGTCCAGATCGAAAACGACATTGCCCGCCTGAAGATGATCCTTACCACCCCATTCTGTCCCTACGGTCCCGCAATGATCGAAATGACCAAAGCCAAAGCGATCGAAGGGCTGAATATGCCTGTGACGATTGAAATGGGTATGGATATGTGGGATTTCTCGATGATGGAAGACCCGTCCGCGCTGGATTGGGGCATGTATACCTAAGGGAAGATCACGCCTGTTACTCTGAACCGGCGATCGGCTTGGAATGCTCGCAAACAAAAGCGACTCGATTGAGTCGCTTTTTTATTTTCTATTCACCTTTTTTCCAATGCATGGCATGTAATTGTTCCCCCTCCTCGAAGCATGAAATCAGGATCAAAGCGGTGACAACTGTCGTGCCAACGTTTTTCCAGCGATGTTTTAAATGTGCCGCAAACAGAAGGCTGTCGCCCGCGGCAAGTTGAAAGATTTGTCGCTCCACCTGATATTCCAATTCACCACGCAGGCAAAAGACGAACTCATGTCCGGTGTGTGCCATACTGCGCGGCCCACTGTTCGCGTTGCTTTCGAGAGTAAGTAAAAAAGGCTCGATCCTGCCAGCGAATTGTTCGCCTCCCAACCCTTCAAATATACCGCGCGTGAATGACACATGCGGCCGTTCATTGGCTTTCAAAAAGATCGCCTGTTTCTTTTCAGTCTCAGAACCAAAAAACGCTGTGATGGAAACCCCCAGCGCATCCGAAAGTTTATATAAGGTGCTGACCGAGGGCGAGGCTTTGCCGCGTTCGATCATGGAAAGAGCGTTGGCAGAAAGCCCGCTTCTTGCGGCGAGGGCACGCATGGAAATATTACGTGCCTCACGAAGCTCACGCAACCGTTCGCCAATGTTCACCGAAACTGCATCATGCTGATAGAGAGCCATTGTTTTCTCTTGAGCGGAAGGTTCTTTCTGCTGTACGACTAACCATGACATTATACCTAATTAAATGTGACATCACTCACTATTGTACAAATTATCACAATATTATGATAACAATATATTCGTTTATGCGCATATAGGAAGGCAACAATGGTCAACTCAACACTAAAACAGGAAATTATGCAGTTGGAAGCGGATTTTTGCGCTGCACTATCTGATCCCACCCGGATTTTCATTCTATATGCACTCAATGAAAAACCTCTCAATGTGACCGAACTTACCCACGAATTGAGCATCCCTCAACCCACCACCTCCAGGCACCTGAAAGTCTTGCGGGAGCGCGGGTTGGTTTACACAGAACGCCAGGGCACCGTCATCACCTACCACCTGTCAGATCAACGTGTGATCCAGGCGCTTGACCTCCTGCGCTCCGCGATGAGGGACAAGCTAACGCAAAGAGCCAACATTGTCAGTGAACTTAGTTAAGGAGAATGTATGAAGAAGCGCTTCCCATTCTGGACCCTCGGACTGCTCGGAATCATCCTGGTGATTCTGGTGCCTGTTCTCTACTTCGTCCCACGCGCCAAACCTTCCACGAACCCCGCAGACTACCTGCCCGAAAAAGCTGTGCACGTGGACCATGCCGACATCGTCAAAGGCGAGTTCGAAACAGGTCAGGACGTGACCCGCGCCTGTCTGGAGTGCCATGAAGACGCAGCCACGCAGGTCATGAAGACCACCCACTGGACATGGGAATCAAAAGCCTTCGATGTTCCCTGGCGCGCTGAAGACGTGACCATCGGAAAGATCAACCAGATCAACAATTTCTGTATTGGCTCACAGGGCAACGAAAACAAGTGTATGTCCTGCCATGCCGGTTATGGCTGGGAACAGGGGCGTGAGTCTGTGTTAGCAAACCCTGAAAACGTGGACTGTCTCGCCTGCCATGCAGACCTGGGAATGTACGGAAAAGGTGAGTTTGGCAACCCCACGGAAGGCGTGGACCTGCTCGCCGCGGCGCGCTCGGTCCGTGCGCCGACACGCGAGAACTGCGGCAAATGCCACTTCGATGGCGGCGGCGGGAACGGCGTCAAGCACGGCGACCTCGATGAAAGCCTCTACTTCCCCTCCGAGAACAACGATGTGCACATGGGCGGCAATGTAGACATGCAATGTACCGACTGCCATTGGTCAAACGATCACCAAATTCTGGGGCGCATGCTTGCGGACAATTACACGATCGACCCGCAGGAACAAGTCTCTTGCGAGCAGTGTCATGTGGATCAGCAGCATGCGGATGAACGCCTCAATACCCATCTCGCGGCGGTTGCCTGCCAGACCTGTCACGTCCCGGCGCTGGCGCTCGAAGACCCAACAAAAATTTTCTGGGATTGGTCGAAGGCTGGACTGGATGGTCGTGTCGATGATCATTTCACCTATCTGAAGATCAAAGGGGAATTTGCCTACGACAAAAACTTTGCGCCGACCTATTTGTGGTTCAACGGGGATAACGAATATCGTTATCTGCTCGGCGACAAGATCGATCCGAACGGAACGACCTACATCAACAAACCCGCCGGCAGCATCGGCGATCCCAAGGCAAAGATCTTCCCATTCAAGCTGCATATCGCCAAACAACCCTACGACGTTGTGAACAATTACTTGCTCCAGCCGATCACCTCCGGCGAGAACGGCTTCTGGACAAACTTCGATTGGAACAATGCCTTCGAGATCGCCGCGCCGGTCACAGGTTTGGAATATAGCGGTCGATACGGCTTTGCAGAAACCTATATGTACTGGCCTACGACCCACATGGTACAGCCCGCTGAAAACGCTCTGCAATGTGACACCTGCCACGGTGAGGACGGGCGACTTGATTGGGAAGCCCTCGGTTACCCCGGTGATCCCATCGAATGGGGTGGAAGGGATAAATAGAAATGACAAAACGCAACCTCCTCATCCTACTTGGGCTGCTCATCACAACCATCGCCTTCCTTGGGATACGTTCGGTTCTTGCCAAGCCGGAACCTGCTCCCGTTGAAGAAATATCACCTCTTCACCCGACCTTTGCCCTGCTCGATAAAAACGGCGAGAACGTTCTGAAATCAGGCGAACCACTCTCCACCATGCAGACCTGCGGAAAGTGTCATGACACTGACTTTATCCAGAGCCATGCCTTCCATTCCGATTTGGGATTAAGTGATTACAAGCGTAGCAGTCCTGCGGACACGCAGGATGAAGAAATCAATTCCAGCACGGGTATGTTCGGAAGATGGGACCCACTCACTTATCGCTTCCTCTCGCAAAAAGGCGATGAAAGACTCGATCTCTCCACGGCAGAATGGCTTAAGCTTTATGGCAGCCGCGTTGTCGGCGGTGGACCCGCGGTGACCTCGCGCGCCGGCAAGCCACTCACGGATAGCAAGGTTGACCCATCGAACCCTGAAGCCAGCATTCTGAACCCGGAAACAGGTCAGGCTGAAGCATGGGATTGGAAAGAATCCGGCACGATGGAAATGAACTGCTTCCTGTGTCACATGGATAATCCGAACTACGAAGCGCGCCAGGCAGCAATCCAATCCGGTCAATTCGAGCTGGCAAATACAGCAACCCTCTTCAACGGAGGGCTTGCCGTCCAGACCGAGGATGGCTTCAAATGGAATGAATTCGCCTTTCAGGAGAACGGCGAGATCAATGAGAACCGTGTTGTAATAAAAGATCCCACCAATGAAAATTGCGCAGCCTGTCATGGAGAAGTCCATACCGACACAAACCAGCCTCTCACCCTCCAGGCAGGCGACCTGGATAACCCGCAGACCGCGACCACGGGACAGGTGGTCTCCGCCCAGAAAATTTCCGAGTCGGGCGTCAATCTGAGCGGCAAGAACGAGCTCGACCGCTCCTGGGATATTCACGCCGAACGACAACTGGGCTGCACAGATTGTCACTATGCCTTGAACAATCCCGCCCACGCGGATGAAACGCAAAAGGCCGAGCCTGATCACCTTCTTTATGATCCGCGCACGTTGGAGATCAGCGAGTACCTCGAAAAGCCCGATCATAACTTGGCACGCGGACAGAGCGCACAGTACAACGTCGCGCCCGAACTCAAAGGCACGATGCGCCGCTGCGAATCCTGCCACGACGCCAGCAAAGGTCATGCCGACTGGCTCCCCTACATTGACACGCACATGGCAGCCGTTGCCTGCGAAACCTGTCACATCCCTCAGATGTACGCGCCTGCCATCCAATCCTACGACTGGACCGTGCTGACACTCGACAAAGAACCCGTCAAAACCTATCGCGGTGTCGACGGCGACCCGAGTGCCGTCACATCGCTCGTGACCGGCTATAAACCCGTTTTATTGAACCGCACAAACATTGATGGACAGCAATTGCTCGCGCCCTACAACCTGATCACGACGTACTACTGGGTTTATGACGATGCCAATGGGAACAAACGCCCCGTTCGGCTGATTGATTTGGAAACTGCATACTTCGAAAATGAGGCGTACGCGTCGGACATCGTTTCTACGTTTGACGCGAATAACAATGGGGCGCTCAGCGAGGCTGAACTCCTGATGGACTCTTCTGCAAAAGAGGAAGCTGTTAAAGCGAAGCTCGTCGCGCTGGGACTCAACAATCCGCACATCGAAGGCTTGACCCAACCCTACAGCATCAACCACAACGTGACACGCGGCGAGAATGCAGTTAATGAATGCAAAGCCTGTCACAATGACGAATCGCGCGTTTCACAGCCCATCGAGCTGGCGAATTACATGCCGAATGGCGTCCTGCCTGAATTTGACACGGCAAACAATGTCAACGCCTCTGGTGAGATCGTCAAAGGCGATGACGGAGCCGTGTATTACAACCCCGTCCCTGCCAATGACAAGATGTACGTCTTCGGTTCCAGCCGCGTCAATTGGATCGACTGGCTCGGCGCGTTGATGTTCGCGGGCTCGATCCTGGGTGTAGCTGGGCATGGGACACTAAGATATTTGTCGACGCGCAGGCAGGGCAAGGGTCCAAAGCAGACCGAACGAATTTACATGTACGAATCTTATCGTCGCTTCTGGCACTGGCTGCAGACCACATCCATCGTCATCCTGCTATTCACAGGCTTGATCATCCACAGGCCAGACGTCTTCGGGGTGTTCTCGTTCCGCGGCGTGGTGACTGTGCATAACGTGCTGGCTGTCATCCTGGTCGTGAATGCCTTGCTTTCAATTTTCTATCACATCGCCACGGAACGCATGCAGGAATACATCCCGCGCCCCTATGGCTTCTTCGACGACGCAATCGTTCAGGCGAAGTATTACATCCGTGGCATTTTCAAGGGTGAAGGTCATCCGTTCGAAAAGCGACCCGATAGCCGAATGAACCCAATCCAGAAAATAACGTACTTCGGGATTTTGAACGTACTGTTGCCTCTGCAAATCCTGACAGGCGCGTTGATGTGGGGCGTGCAGGAGTGGCCCGAGATCGCAAGCTGGTTCGGCGGACTCCCCTTCCTGGCACCCTTCCACTCGCTCGTCGCCTGGACCTTTGCCACCTTCATCGTTGGGCACGTGTATATGACAACCACCGGCGTAACTCCACTTGAATCCATCCGCGGCATGCTCACCGGTTACGAAGAAGTGGAAGTGCATG